>MDTG01082876.1_pt1 | contig 11529 bp, 9 predicted proteins | sample 811421 | NCBI WGS metagenome assembly MDTG01 (sample SAMN05326645, study PRJNA326480) | marine metagenome | isolation source: seawater | place: Pacific Ocean: South East | collected 2011
TGGCCTCCATAGCCTTTCTCGACATATAATAGCTCACTCTTTTCAACTGAACCCATTTCTTTTATTAAGAAATCAGTTGCATCATATATTTTGATTTTATGTTGGTTCGCTATCCTATTAAAAAATTTTTTTCTTATTATGTGTTTTTTATTTAAATCTGATAATTGAGGAATAATAAATATTGACATATTATTATTAGTTTCTTTTTTGATCTCTAATATTAATTTCTCTAAAAGTATTAGTGTACTATTTATGGTGTAACATTTATTTGTGAAAAATGCATTTGACTTCATTCTAATTGTCAAACCATCATAATCTCCAATTTTTCTTAAATAATTCTGTCTTAAAATCCATTCAAAATATTCAAATAATTTTGAAATGGTTTCTAATTTGAATTTAGCTAAATTTTCAAAGTTAATTGCCTCTCCATTAAATCTATACTTATACATAGGGTCATTAATTAAATCTGATGTATGATTTTTAAAACTTTTAAAAATATTTTCGTAATCAGAAAATTTTTTTATTGGGTTTTCTTCAATAAATAATTGATTTTCTTTATTGATTGAGAATTTAGGCTTGAAACCAAAGATATTTCCAGTTTCATGAAAATGTCTCCAGCGGGTATTTATTCTTACAATGGTTTCGGGAACAACAATAAAAATAATATGTTTATCTTTGAATAAATATTTGTACTTAAGATATCTTAAATAAGCTTGATCTAAACCATAATTGCCAACACCATAATTTGGAAAAAATTTATTATGCATAATCCCTAATAGATGCGGAATAGTTTGCAATTCATTAACTTGCCTAGATAATGCATAGCTGTCTCCGAATATCACATATTCTGATTTTTGCAGTTTCTCATTTGGATCATAACGTCGACGATATCTATCGAACTTGAGTTTACCGATCTCTTTGTTGATTAAAAGTTCCTTTTTTATTGAATTTGCTTCTGGTTCCCATCCTAATTCGAAATTATAGGTGGAATTAAAAAATTTCTTTAGTTTATTAAGTTCAACTTTATTTAAAAAATTATTCTTTGAATAAAGCCATTTATATTTTCTCACTTGCCTAAATTTTGTATAGATTCTAGATCATCTTTTGTATGAATATCAATTAGATCATGGGTAAAAGATCCAAGATAAGTACTAAGAGTTCTTTGGAAAACTGTTTTATATGTCATTATTCTGATTGAACCATTTTGTTTTCCATCTTTGTTTATACATATTAATTCTTTACAACCATTAACAGTAGATAATTTTTTAAATTTTTCTAAACAACCTGTTAATAATTTTTCATCAACTTCGGGACTATTTGCTTGAAGACTAACTACAATGTCTGGAATGTAGAACTCATCTTCCCATAATTGCGTGCATACATCAACTATTACATCCTGTTTGGCGGCATAGTCTAATGCAAGAATTGGAGGTCTGTCTTGTGTGAAAATATTATTTTCATTACAGTATTTAACGATATCATTATCGTCAGAAGAGACTATTAATCTTATATTTCCTTTAACTTTTCTTGCTGCATTTACGCTGTGCATAAATAAAGGCAAACCATTTAATATAACCTTATTTTTACCAATTAATCTTTTAGAACCACCTCTAGCAGGGATAATAATAAGAACTGATGAGTATTTATCCAAAAGAAAATTATTAATTTATATTTATTAAAACATTTGCTTATTGCAAATTCTAGTATCAAAAATACTTTTAATAAATAACTGATCTAAATACGATAGTATTTTTTGTACCATGTAATAAATTCTTTTATACCTTTTTCAATACTTGTAGTTGGTTTAAATCCTATATATTCGAAAATTTTTTCTGTATTTGCAAAAGTTTCTTCTACATCTCCTTGTTGCATTGGTAAAAATTCTTTAATTGCTTTTTTCCCTATCTCTCTTTCTAAAATAGAAATAAAATTCATTAATTTAACAGTACTGTTATTTCCTAAATTGAAAACCTGATGTGGGCACCAACTTTTAGCAGGGTCAGGATTCTGCATATTGTATTTATTATTTTCTTTCGCAGGTTTATCAATAAGTTTTGTAATACATTGGATTACATCATTGATATAGGTAAAGTCACGCTTCATTAGTCCATGATTAAATATCTTTAAAGGCTTATCATCAAAAATTGCTTTTGTAAAAATCATAGGAGCCATGTCAGGTCTACCCCAAGGACCATAGACAGTAAAAAGTCTTAGTCCTGTGCAAGATATACCATATAGGTGACTGTAAGAATGTGCAATTAATTCATTAGACTTTTTAGTTGCGGCATAAAGACTTACTGGGTGATCAACATTTGAACTTTCAGAGAAGGGTAGTTTTTTATTACCTCCATAGACAGAGCTGCTGCTTGCATAAATAAAATTTTTCACAGGATACTTCCTGCAGCATTCTAGAATATTACTAAAGCCAACTATATTTGAAGAAATATAAGCTTTTGGATTTTCTAAGGAATATCTAACTCCAGCCTGTGCTGCTAAATTAATAACTATTTCAGGTTTCTTTTTTTTAAATATTTCTTCAAGAAGATTTTCATCTATAAGGTCTAATTTTTTAAATTCCCATTCGGAAAAGTTTTGTTTTGAAATTGAATCTAAATCTTTGAGTCGGTCAAGTTTCAACTGCTTTTCATAATAAGAATTCAGGTTATCTAAACCTATTACATTCCAAGATTTTTGTAATAAATCCTTTGCTAGATGATAGCCAATAAAACCTGCAACTCCTGTAATTAAAATTCTCATTTTTTTATTAAACTATATACCTATTCTCCAAGTATTTAATCCGTATTTTTTAGCCTCTATTAAATTCGCAATTGATCTTGTATCAAAAATCCATGAGGGTTTTCTCATGATTTTTGAAATTTCATACCAATCTATCTCTTTAAACTCATCCCATTCAGTAAGAATTAACATTGCATCAGAATCAAATGAAGTTTCCTTTATTGACTGACAATAAGACCAAGAGCCTTCAAAAGTTGAATTAGTAGGAATAGAGGTATTTTTTCTTTTTAAATCAATTTCAATTTGTTTTCTATTAACTCTTGGATCATAAATTGCTAAATTAGCACCTTCCTCTAAAAGTTCTTTGCAAATTTTTATTGAGGGAGACTCTCTTGTATCATTGGTATTGGCTTTAAATGAGAAACCTAATATTGATATTTTCTTTCCCGATAAAGTTCCAAAGAGTTTTTCAACGATTAAAGTAGAAATTCTTTTTTGTTGCCAATCATTAATTTCAATTACTTTTTGCCAATAAGATGCAACTTCATAAAGTCCGTAATGATTACAAATATAAACCAAGTTTAGGATATCTTTTTTAAAACAACTTCCTCCAAATCCAGGCCCTGCTTTAAGAAAATGATTTCCTATCCTTTTATCAGCACCCACCGCTAATGCAACTTCTTGAACATCTGCCCCTGTTTCTTCGCAAATTGCAGAAACAGAATTTATTGAGCTTATTCTCTGTGCAAGAAAGGCATTTGCGATTAATTTTGAAAGTTCAGAACTCCATAAACTGGTTGTAATTATTTTTTTTTCAGGAACCCAATTAAGATATATTTTTTTTAGTGAATTAATTGCTTCATCACTCTCACCACCTATTAATACCCTATCTGGATTTTCTAAATCATTTATCGCGGTACCTTCAGCAAGAAACTCTGGGTTGGATAAAACGTAGAATTTTGTTTGAATTTTATGATCATTTATTCTTTCCTTGCTATCGGCAAAAAGTATTTTCTTTATAGTTTCTGCAGTTTTTACTGGTAAAGTGCTCTTTTCTACTACTATTGTCTCATCTTGCGCATATTTAGAAATTTGTCTTGCGGAGGATTCAACCCATTTTAAATCTACTGCTTGTCCTGCCCCAACTCCAGAAATTTTAGTTGGTGTATTTACTGAAATAAAAATCATATCTGCATTTTCTATATGCTTTTTAATTTCATTTGAAAAATGTAAGTTTTTATTTCGGCATCTTTTTACTATTTCTTCTAAACCTGGTTCAAAAACTGGCAATTTAGAAATATCATTGTCGTTCCAAGCCTTGATTCTTTCTTTATTAATATCAACAATATTTATTTGAATATCGGAACATCTATCCGCAATAACTGCCATTGTAGGACCTCCCACATAACCAGCTCCAATACAACAAATATTTTTTATTCTCTTAATTTTCATTTAGTTTAACTCTTTAAAATAATTGATTGTAATTTCTAAACCTTTCCTTAAGTTAATCTTTGGTTGCCATTTAATTGTATTTTTTGCCAATTCGATAATAGGTCTTCGCCTTTGGGGATCATCCTCAGGAATCGGAAAGTGTTTGAATTTTATCAGAGGATTTATTTTTTCCGAAATAATATATGCCAAATCATTAATCGTATATTCTTCTAGATGGTTACCAAAATTCATTGGTCCATGCTCATTGGAATTCATAAATTTAATGAGTCCATCTATCAAGTCATCGATATAACAGAATGATCTTGTTTGATTACCGTTACCATAAATTGTCATTGGCTTATTATTTAAAGCCTGCCAAATAAAATTGCTAATTACTCTGCCATCATTTGGGAGCATGTTTGGCCCGTAAGAGTTAAAAATTCTTGCTATTTTAATATCTATTTTAAACATACGATAATAATCAAAAAATAAAGTCTCAGCTATCCTCTTGCCTTCTGTGTAACAGCTCCTTATACCTGTTGTCTTAACAGTTCCGCAATTACTCTCTAATTGAAGGTTGTTTTTCGCATCTCCATATATCTCGCTAGAACTTGAAAATAATATTTTTGCTTTATTTTTTTTTGCCAACTTTAACATATTATATGAACCCAAGAAACTTGTTTTTGAAGTGCCTATAGGATCATTTTGATAATGCAAAGGTGAGGCTGGACAAGCTAAATGCCAAATTTTGTCTACATTTAGATCTATAGGTTCAATAACATTATGATGAATTAATTTAAAATTATTATTTTGTCGCCATTTTTCTATGTTTTTATAAGACCCTGTACTGAAGTTATCTAGACATATGACGGTTTCTTTACTCTCTATTAAATGTTTAATAAGATGTGAACCTATAAATCCAGCCCCTCCTGTTACTAAGTTAATCAAGTTTATTACATGATATTTTTTTCAAGAATATCCTAACATGATTTATTCTTATATTTATGCTCATCATTTAGACATTTAACTCCTGCTAAGAGAATCCAAATTAATAAACTAATTTTTCCATCATAGTAACTAATATCATTTATATGTGAAACAAGTACGATTGTTAGAGAGGTTAACCAATAGAGATTAATATCAAGATAATTTTTTTCTTTAACAAAAATAATTTTCCATCCCCTAATAAGTAAATAAAGTGAAAAACCACATATAATAATAGCTAAAGGTAGTCCAAAATTATAGGCAAGTTCCAAGGGCATACTATGTGTATGTACAATTTTATAGAAGCCTCCTTTAATTGCATAGACACTTGCAAAAGTAGAAGCTCCCCATCCAAAAATAGGTCTTTCAAATATTAGTTTTATTGCTTTTGACCAAATTTGAAATCTTGGCAATGACATTAAATTGCCGAGTTTAAATTTAAAAATTTGCTCAAGCATATCAGTTGGAAAGAAAGATCTTAGATTGAATTCTTCAATTATTGAAAAATTTAATAGAGCGAAATAAGTCCCAGAGAATATTAGAATTAATATAAGAGAAATGATAAAAAACTTTAATTTAAATAAAAAAGTAATTGCAATTAAGATGCTCACTAAACTGTTTCTTGAATTTGTTAGAATTGTTAGATAAAGAATAAGAAAAGATATAATAAAAAGAATAATTTTGTGAAATTCCCTTTTATTTATGACTCTTAAAAAATAAATAGAAAACGGCCAAATTGAAGAGAGCCAAAAACCTGTGTAGTTTTGATTACTGAATAAACCAGAAACTCCAATATTTCCGCTTATAGGTCTTTGGAACCAGATTATTAATCCATTTAAGGTTTCGAATGGTCCAAAAATATTAAACCAATACTGTAAAATACAACTTACTAAAACAGGCATTGATCCTGCTATCAAATACTTTGCAAAAAGTTCTCTTTGGGATTTGTTTTTAAGGTAGGATTGAAATCCCCAAAAAGCAAAAAATAAAGGGATCCAATTGAATAAACCCAATATTATAGGTATGCTTTCTAAATGACTATTCTCAATTGGGGTATTAAATATTGAATTATTAATAGTATTAAAAATTAATATCCCTGTAGAGAAAAACAAAGGGTAATTCCATTTGTCATTAAAAGGATTGGTTTTGTTTTTTATAAATGAAATAAATATTGCAAATAGAAAAAAAATTCCACTTATTGGCAAAGCAGATGCAAGAAAAAATGCACCTAATAAAAAAGATTTATGACCAAACCAAAGCGAATTATATTTATTAAAATCTAATTTCACTATAAATCTTGTTATTTGTCGCTTCATTGATATTTTATTTTAGTAAGAATTGATTTATTGTCAATCCATAAAAAATTTCGTTTATATCAATGAATTGATGTTAAAAATTTAGTCTTATAAAATATTATTAATTAAAAATATATACAAAATCCTATATTTTTTTTAATTTGATTTTTCATAATTTTTGATATAGTAGTGTTGTTTAATTATGAATATAAATTGACTCTCTCAGATGAAAATCTAGAATCTTACTCTTACTTTGAGCAAAATAAATTTTGTCCAATATGTCTTTCAACTAAATATGAAAAAAGTAAATCTAATTATAAAAACGTTTATACTGAATTAATATCTAACTACTTAAATTTTGATGAAGATACTCTAATCGAGTTTGCCTCATCACATATATGCTCTAATTGTAAAGCTTACTATTGGGGCAATCAAATATCAGCTAAGTTAAGAATTAATTTATACAATAAAATTTTACCAACTCATCCAAAGGGAATTGACTCTACTGGTAAATTTTTTTCTATAAAAGGTTTAAAAGAAAAAATTCATGGAATTGAAGATTCAAGTCCCCAAAAAATAAGGATAATGGATGGCTATATGTCTTCTTTTGAATTTGAAAGTGATTATGAGAAAGAAATTTGCAAAAGTGCTTTAAAAAATTTAAATAATAAAAAAAATATTTCTATACTAGAAAAATTTTTTAATAGGGGTCCAAAAAGCTTTTCGAGACATGCTGGATTCAGAAATACATTTTTAAATGATTATATAATTAAATACTTTGAAGAAAAAAATGAAATTAATTTTAATTATATTGAGTATGGTTGCCCTTGTTGGGGACCCTTATCTACTTTTGTTCGTAGTAAATATAAATGTTTAAGCATAATTCCAAAAAATTCAATATTTTGGAGTAACTACTCAAATGATTATTATGATTTCTCAAACTTATCTACTGTAAATGAATCTGATTTAAATAATAAAATTGAGAATTTAAAAGGAGCTTCTTTAGGATTGATTTTAATATTGGACCATATTGAAAACCCTATTTCTTTTCTTAAAAAATTTATTAATTATGGAATAAAATCAATCTCAATTATTGTTGAGAAAATAGAAACAAAAAAAGGATTACCTATTCAACATTTAACAGGCTGGAACAAAGAGAGTTTAATATATCTTGCTCAATCATTGAATCTCAATATTAAATACCTTAACCATAATCATAAATCCTATCTTTTTGCAGTATTTGAACTTTAAATGAGGATTTTTATTTGTTTGAAAATTTGGAAAATATAATTTACTTTTGCTAATAAAAATATAGTTTTAGTTTATTATCAAAACATATACAAAGAAGAATTTTGAAGTTATCAGCTTGGCCATTTTATGATGATGAACAACTTTCTAATGTTACTAAAATCCTTAAATCAGGGAAAGTAAATTATTGGACTGGGAATCAAGGTAGATTTTTCGAAAAAGAATTTTCCAAAAAATTTGATGCCAAATATTCACTTGCTATGGCTAATGGTTCATTAGCACTCTCATGCGCATACTTGGCTTTAGATCTTAAAAAAGGTGATGAAATAATAACAACCCCAAGAACTTTCATTGCTACTTCATCAAGCGCTGTTTTATTAGGTCTTAAACCTGTTTTTGTAGATGTAGATATAAACTCTGGAGTGATTACTTCTAAAAATATTGAGCAAGCCATTACTAAAAAAACAAAGGCTATAGTTGTTGTACATCTTGCTGGCTGGCCAGCAGAAATGATTAAAATATGCAAATTAGCACGAAGTTACGGTCTATTTATTATTGAAGATTGTTCTCAGGCTCATGGGGCTAAAATTAATGATAAAAGTGTTGGTACTTTTGGTGATATTGCAACATGGAGTTTTTGCCAAGATAAAATTATTACTACTGGAGGAGAAGGCGGTATGTTAAGTACGAATAATTTTAAATTCTTTAATAAAGTTTGGTCATTTAGAGATCACGGCAAAAAACATGAAAAAGTAGATTCAAAATTAAATAATTATTCATTTAGATGGATACATGATAATTTTGGATCAAATTTCAGGTTGACTGAAATTCAATCATCAATAGGTAGAGTTCAATTAAGCAGACTTGATGATTGGATATATTTACGAAATAGAAATGCAAAAATACTTATCTCTTATCTTTCTGAGCTAAATCAAATCAGGATACCAATTCCACCTGAAAATATTGTACATGCGTACTATAAATTTTATTGTTATGTCAATAAAAATTATTTTTTATTAGATTGGGACAGGGAAAGAATACTTAAAGAATTAAACAGTAATGGATTACCCGCTTATTCTGGCTCTTGCAGCGAAATATATTTAGAAAAATGTTTTAAAGATATAGGATTAAATCCTAAAAATAGTCTTAATAATGCTTCAATATTAGGTAAAACGAGTTTTATGTTTTTGGTTCACCCTACTATTACTTCTGATCAAATGCACTTTTATGCGAGGGGAATCCTAAGTACTTTTAAGAGAGCATTAAAGTAATTTATGGTAAATTCATAGTTTAATAAGCTTTTTTTGATGATAAAATCAAGATAAATTATTATTGGGTTTTGAATAATTTAATTAAATTGATTTCATCCTTAAAAAATTTTGTAAGAAGAAGAATTGTTTTAATCTCAATAGAAAACTTTAATAGAGAATTTGTTGGTAAAGAAATATTGTCTAAATATTTGGCTGAAGAAGGTTACTTGGTTTTACTTGCTCATAAATCAATAATTAGAGTTTTAGTATCTTATCTACCCTTAAAAGATCAAATATATATAGAAAAGGGCAACAGATTCGGCTCTTACAAATATCTAAGTAAGGCAAAAAAAAATAAGTTAAATATATATTCTTTTGATGAAGAAGGTCTTATGCAAACTGATTTTGATACATTTTTAAAAAGGAATCATGATAAAAAAACTCTGGAAATCATTGATGGTATATTCTCTTGGGGACCTACTCATTCATCTTTATTAAGGAAATCTGGATATAAAGAAAAACAAATTTTGAAAACTGGAAATACTAGATTTGATCATTATGTTAATTTAATAAAAAATAAACCTAATGAGGATTATTCAAAAAATGAAATTATTTTAATTTGTTCTAGATTCGCATCTGCAAATCCAAATAAGAAAATCAAATCAAATAAAGATAAAAGAGATGGCAGTGATAAATATATTGAAGATTCAAAGAAAATTCTGAATCTAATGATTCCTTTACCAAATATAATTCGAGAGGCAAAAATAAAAAATAAAATTATTGTTAGACCACATCCTTCTGAATCAAAGAATCTGTGGATCAAAGCATGTAAAGGTTTAGATAATGTAATAGTTACTTGCGATGAGCCAATTAATGATGTTTTGTTAAGAACTAGTTATCTCATACACAATAGATGCACAACTGCTATTGAAGCATATTTATCAAATATCAATGTTATCTCCTATGAGCCAATTACTCTTCCATCCCCTCCTCATCCTGACAAGGAATTTACTAATGCATTTGCTAATTATGTTTGTAAATCTAATTCTGAAATTTTAGATTGTCTGAAATTAAATAATCAGAAAAAACAATATAAATATAATAAAAAAATAGATAGATTTATTTATAATTTAAATGAATTATCTTCTTTAAAGATAGTTAAAATATTATCAAAAAGACATAAATACATAATCAACAATAATTTAATATTAGTGATTTTAATAATTTTTTCTTTACCTATTGTGGTTTTTCACCATAAGTTATATAAAATTTTTTATAAATTATTTAGAGTAAAATACTATAATTATTTAAAACAAAAGAATGGCAAAATCAAATCTAATTCATTTTTGAAAATTAATAAAGAATTTATACAATTAGGGTTATTTTCTAGAATAACTATGTTTATTCCAAAGTAAATAAAAAGATATTTTTAAAATCTTTTATATTTCAAATTAAATCTAATATTAAAAGTATAGTATAGTGTAGTTTTTAAAATTATTATTATGGCAGTCAAAATGATTGCTGAGATTTGTCAAAACCACAATGGTGATTCTGGCTTAATCAAAGAATTAGTATGTGCTGCTAAGGAGAGCGGGGCAAGTTATGCAAAAATGCAGACTATTAATTCTAAACAACTTACTCATAGAGAAAGGTTTGATAATGGTATTTTTGAGGGTTCAAAAACTAGGTGTATTAAAAGACCATTTAAAAATGAATTAAAAAGATTATCTTCTCTTGACTTATCAAATAAATCTATAGAAATCTTTCTTGAAGCGTGTAGAGATAACAAAATTGAACCTATGACTACAATATTTACTCGCGATGTTATAAAAAAAACATTTAAGCAAGGTTTCAAAAATATAAAGTTGGCAAGTTTTGATTGCATATCAAATATTATGGCTGAAGAAATATTGGAATTTGATCCTAATCTTTTAATAGTTTCGACAGGCTGTTCTTACAAAAGAGAAATAGAGAGCATGGTTAAAATTATTAGAAATGCAAGAACTTATTCTTTATTGCATTGTATTTCTATATATCCAACCCCAATACATGAAGCAAATTTAAGCAGATTAGATTATTTGAAAAGTCTTGTAAATTCTGTAGGTTTATCTGATCATAGTAATTATGAAAAGGATGGCTTATCAATATTAAAATGGTCGGTTTGTAAAGGTATAGATTTTGTGGAGAGGCACTTTACAATACTAGAAAAAGAAGAAACTAAAGATGGTGTTGTTTCTCTTAACCCTGAGCAAATGAAAGAGGCAGTGAATATTTGTAAATGGGATGATAATAATAAATCAAATTTTGAGGAAGAAAATCAAAATTCAAAAGTAATATTTATGGGTGATTCTAATAGAGAATTATCGGATATCGAATTATTAAATAGAGATTATTATCAAGGTAGATTCGCAAGTAAAAGTTTTAGCAATGAAATTGTTTATAACTGGGATAACAAATATAAGTTTGCTGAAATAAAACATTCTTCATAAAGAGTTTATTTCTTTAATACGCTTCCTGCAGGATTCGAACCTGCGGCCCACTGCTTAGAAGGCAGTTGCTCTATCCAGCTGAGCTAAGGAAGCAAA
>MDTG01226372.1_pt1 | contig 11529 bp, 10 predicted proteins | sample 811421 | NCBI WGS metagenome assembly MDTG01 (sample SAMN05326645, study PRJNA326480) | marine metagenome | isolation source: seawater | place: Pacific Ocean: South East | collected 2011
ATTTACTATTTCCCAAATAGGGCATAAAAAAATCCAAATTTCTTCAGAATTACATTCTTTTTTTAAATTGGGATGTTTAATATTACGCAAATCTAAGAATTTATGTTCCTTATTCGATCTTGAATAACAATTTATATTGGCATATAAGTTTTTTAATACCTTTTTATAAAGGTGATCTCCTATTGGAGTAGTTATACCAAATATTCTTATAAGCATTTTAGGTATCTAAGAATGAATGGAACAAAAAATAACAAATTAAAGTTTTTCCAGTAGATATAAATAACTTCTCTAAATCTTTGAATATTTCTTTTTCTTGAAATACCTCCTATTCCAATATCTACTATATTAATATTTACAGTTTTAGATATTAGGTTCTTTTTATTTGAACAATCTAGGTAGAAATTTAGATCTGCTGCTAAATTAAATTTTTCATTATATATCAAATCTTTGAGATTTAATCTTGGGTTAATAAGAGTACCTTGGTGTGATTGTCTAAATCCTAAAAATAAAAGCTTTTTATAAGTATATTTTAGTAAATTTTTTGTTTTAAACTTTGTGAAATGATCTTTTGATTTTTCTTTTCCAGTTTTAAGATCTACAAATCTTCCTTCAAAAATGATTAAATCATGAAGTTTATTTTTTAAAATAGTTCTTCTTATATTTGAAATAACTTTTATATTGGATGCATAATCATCAGCGCCCCAAAAAAGCATCCATTCATAATATTTGCAAAATTTAAATCCTATATTTTGCGCACCATAAATACCCGTTTTAGAAATTTGTTTTTTTATCTTAAATCTTTTGTCACGCTCACATATATCTTTAAGATAAATTTTATGAAATTTTTCTGAATTATAGTCAACGAAAATGACTCTCCAATTTGGATCTTCTTGATCTAATAAAGACTTAACAAGTTTCCCTAAATATTTGGTCGAATTTTTTGTAGGAACAATAATTAATATTGAGATCATATTTTATTTTGATTGATTTTTTTAATTAAGATTTTCTCTTGGAGCATTCTTTTTTTTGTAAATTCTTCTTTTATATATTTATAAATAAGCTTTTCACCAAAAGGTTTTAAACATTTTATTTCTGGAAATAAATATGATGTAGATAGTGTAGCATTAGAATTAAGAGCTAATTTAATATCTTTTTCATTAATATTTATTTTTTTTATTAGTATTGAACATAATAATTCGAGAGGAATTACTTTTAATGGTAATTTTATGATTTGATCTTCCTGAAATCGATTATTTATTATATTAAAATTTTGAGTTTCAAGTCTCTTGATTAATAGATTTATTTTTATTTCTAAATTCCCAGGATGAGGCTTAATTAAAATATTATCCGTAACTTTGTTTACTTTTTTATTTAAATAATCAACATATAAACTTATTTCTGATTCTAATGTTGAACGATTAGTCTCAAAAAAAGTTGTTAGTGGAAAAATAATCAAATTTTTGTATTTTCTACATATGATTTTTTCTGATTTTGCGGTTAATTTATTTAATATATTTTTAATATAAAAAGATTCTATTTGTATATATTTATGTTTTTTGTTAATGGAACTATTTAAATTATAAAAATAATAAAAAATACTTTTCTTATAATTAGATTCAATTGATAATTTATCTTTATTCAACCAAAAAGGAATACCTGTTTGAGATAAACATAAAAATCCATCCCCATAATATTTGATATTATGAAAATAATTCTTGAAAATATTTAAATTAATATTTCGATAGTAAAATAATCTTTTTACCCAATTTGGGCTTGGCTCCCATATGCTAAAGCGATTATTTAAACCTAATATTTTTAATAATGATATTAAAAATAATAAAACTAACCTTTTTAAGATGTTATTGATTTTAATTACTATGAATTGATAATTTGGGCTTAATATATTAAATCCATTATCGATAAAACAAGAATAACTGCATTTTGTATCGCCTTTAGAACTTATATGAAAAATAATTATCTTTGTTAATTGATTTTTTAATTCATTATTCTTAAAATATTTAGAAAGACTTATTAGGGCTCCTAATTGTGAGCTATATGATGATGTAAAAATTATCTCTTTTTTCATTATAAATACCCATATAATAATTTATTTATTAATTGCTTTAATCTTCCATATCTACCTTGCTTAGAACCTCCCAACATATCTAATTCAAATTTAGGAACTCTATTATTTCGATAGCTAATATTGTTTTTAACTAGATTTTTGTAAAAAGAATGTTCTGTATACTTATTTTTTTTATCATTAATATCTCTCAAGCAATGTACGAATAATTTAACATCAATATCTGATTTATAAGTTATGAGCACTGTAAAACATTTTGATAATAATCTAGAGAAAGGTAAATATAATCCTTTTTTATTATTTAAAATAACTTCACTTTTACTTACTATTTCCTTTATGTTTAATATCTTATACCTCCCAGATATTTTATGTATTAAGGTATTAACATAATCCTTCTTTATTTTCTTAGTTCCTTCAATTATCATTTCTAATTCAGAGTAACCTTTACCCTTTTTTTTAATTTCTAACTTTGTTTTTTCATTAGGATTAAATGTTAAAAATTTTAATTTATCTGATTTTATTAACCCATTTTTAAAAAGATCATAATTGAATTTTTTTATTTTTACCTCATTATTTAGAAATGGGTCAATAATATATATCTTTTTAAATAATGATGTTTTTAATAAATAATTAATATTATTTGTTAATTGAAATAGCCTTTCTTTTTTTGTAAAATTTGTAATGGGACCACTTATTGTATTTGGTATTATGCAGCTAGTTATAAGACAAATATGATATATTTTTTTCATTTATCCTAACTATTTAATTCTGTAAATCCCTCTTTTTCAATAGATCTAAGAATTTTAGTTCCTCTTAGTAATCTCTCTGATAGTTCTCTAACCGCACCATAACCTCCATTATTTTTTAATATTGCATTACAAAATTTTTTCAGTTTTTTTGATGCGTCATTAGGGGCTATCAAAAGCCCAACCGCTTTTCTAACTGTTAAATCATTTAAATCATCACCTACATATAAAATATTTTCTTTTTTGACTTTAAATTCGTCTCTCAAAATTTCAACTTTTTCTTTTTTATTTTTAACGCAACAATATATATGTTTAATATTTAAATCTTTAGCTCTATTTTTGATAACATCTTCTTTCCCTCCGCTAACTATACAGATATTTAAACCAGCTTTTTGAAGATATCTGATGCCTAATCCATCTTTAACACTAAATCTTTTTATCTGATTTCCTTGGTGGTCGTAAAACAAATATCCATCAGTCAAAACTCCATCTACATCGAAAATTAAAAGCTTAATTTTTCCCAATCTTTTTCTGATAAAAATCCATTTTATTTCTTCAAATAATATATTAAGAAACATTTTTAAAGACCTCTTTGGATTAAATCATGTAATCTTAAAAATCCAAGAAATTCTTTTTTAGAAGATATAACTGGAATAACATTTACTGGTTTTTTATAATTTTTCTCCATTAGATTTAGGGCATCAATAGCCATAACTTCAGGTTCAATAGTAATTGGATTTTTTGTCATTAAATCTTTAGCTTTTAATTTTCCCCATAAGTTTGCTTCTGTTTTTTCTAATGTTCTTCTTAAATCACCATCTGTAATTATTCCACCAAAAGAAAATTCTTTTTTTGAATTTTGAATCCAGCAACAACCTATACCATCAAGACTCATTTGGGAAATGATATCAATAACTGAACTTTTTTCTTCTAAAGAAGAAAAATTTTCTCTTCTAATCATTACATCTTCTACGGTAATTGTTAATTTTCTGCCCAAAGATCCTCCTGGATGATTAAATGCAAATTCTTCAGAAGAAATACTATTTCTATCCATCCATGCTGATGCTAAAGCATCACCTATAGCCATACTCACAGTAGTACTTGCTGTAGGGGCAAGATTAAGTGGGCATATTTCTTTTTCAACCTTAGTACTTAAGAAAACATTGCAATTTTTTGCAAGAGTTGAATTAATATTGCCTGTTAGCGCAATACATTTTGTGTGTCTACTCTTTAAATGAGGAATCATTTCCAATAATTCAGATGTCTCTCCGCTATTTGAAAGCAATAGACATAAATCATTATTATTAACTATTCCAATATCACCATGTAAAGCATCTAAAGGATTTAAATATATTGATGTCAAACCTACTGATGAAAAAGTTGCTGCAATTTTCCTTGCTACAATTCCGCTTTTACCAACACCTGAAACAATAAGCTTTAAATTATTTTTAGAACAATAATCGAGTAATTCTAATGCTTTACTTACTTCTATATCATCCAGATTTTGAGCACTAGATGTTATAGCAGCTGCTTCTTCAATTAAATATTTACTTAAGTAATTCAATTGTAAATTTTAATAATAATTCAGCATACCTATAATCCTATGATGAGAAGACTCAAATAAATTAAAAATCTTTTGATTTTATATCATTTGTTATTTGATTTTCATTAATTATGTTGTTAAGTCCCGCAAGCGTTATCCAAAATAATAGATTTATTCTTACATCGTAATAAGTGACATCAAACATATGATTAAAAACAAATAAGAAGGATGAAATCCACCAGCATTTGTCAATAATATTTTTTGTCTCTGAGAATATGAATCTCCCAGAATTGATTAAGACCTGGGAAATTATAATAAATAATAATATTGAAAAAATTAAGCCATAATTTATTGAGGTTTCAAAAAAAAGATTATGAGCATGAGTTATATAATCATTTGTAAATCTATTTTTATGCAAGCTATATATCAAAGGGAAACTAGTAGCTCCCCAACCCAATAGAGGTTTATTAAATATTGCAATTAATGAGACTCGCCAAATATCGATTCTTGGAAAAATATCTAAGATTTTTTTAAGCTCTATATCTAAAGAATTATTCCAAATAGAAGATATTATTGAATTTAAATCTAACTTTATATAATATTTTTCATATAAGTAGACAATTAAAGAAATTATTATTGCAAATATCATGAACCTTAAAAAACTATTATTAATGAGAAAAATTATTGGTATGAATAAGCTTGCTAAAGTATCTTTAGAGTTGGTAAGTAATGTAGAAAATAGTATTATTAGACTATAAAAAACAGAAAATAAGAGTTTGAATTTATTTTTTTTGTTTCTAAATATTGTACCAATAGCTAAAGGCCAAATCATAGTTAGCCAAGAAGCCGCATAATTTGGATTGCTAAAAAGTCCGCTTAGTCCTTTAATCTCATTTTTGGGTTTTAAAAACCAAATTATATTTCCATTAAACGCACTTAATTGATCTGCCCAACCTAAATAATATTCTCCTAATCCAGTTATTAATAATGGTAATGTGCCAATCAGTATTAAATTGGTGCTTAAGTGTCTATATTTTGTATTTTTTAAGTATGGTTGAACTAAAAAAAAACATATAAAAAAGGGAATCCAATTAAATAATCCAATAATATTTGATGTAAAGTGCCATTCTTCAAATTGATTAATTTTATAGAAAATTGAAATGAAGGTATTAATTAATAATATTATTGAGACTATTAAAAATAATTTGTTTATTTTATTTATATTGAAAAATCTTTTAGTTTGAATTAAAGAAAAGATAATTGAAATTAATATTGAGATTACACCTAATATAGGAGCTGATAATAGAAAAAATAAACCTAAATTAAAAAAGATAAATCCAATCTTATATGAACTAACTTCATTAAAAATCTGTTCTCCCAAAAAATTTTTAAAAAAATTTTTTACTGAAATTACCATAAGATATTTACAAAATTCTAATTAGCTAAAAATATGTCTACTGGAAAAACTTTTATATATTATTATTTTTTTGTGCTTCATTTATTTAAGTTAAACCTCTATAAATATTTATAGCTATTTTATTCCTAAATTGCTAAATAATATTATTCTTTTATGAAAACAATTTATTAATATATTTATTTTAAAGTTAATCTTAATGTTTTTATTAAATTTAATTTAAACTCATAATAAACTTATTACAAAATTAACCATATACGTTTTATAGTTTATTTAATAAAATAAAAGCTAAAATTGAATAATTTACTTTTTAAACTTGCTCGAAATAAACTCTTCAATATTTCAATAAGAAGCTTAATATCTAATTTTTACTATACATATAAGAAGGTTAAATATAGAAAATACAGATCTAAAAATAATCTAAATTTTGATTGGAATAAACAAAACTTCAATAGAACCGCGCTTTTAAATTTTATAATTTCTTGCCACTCTAAAAAAACTAATTCTAGATATTTAGAAATAGGTTGCCAAAATAATTTAAACTTTAATGCTATTGGTTTAAAAAGTAAGGTTGGAGTTGATCCAGATATTGGTGGTACTTTAAGACTAACTTCAGATCAGTTTTTTAAACAAAATAGGTCCAAATTTGACTTAATATTTCTAGATGGTTTGCATACCTATGAACAAACTAAAATCGATTTATTAAACTCTCTTGCGGCTATTAATAATGATGGGGTTATTGTTTTAGATGACTTTATCCCTAGAAATTGGAAAGAACATTTCACACCAAGAGTTCAGACTAACTGGAATGGGGATATTTGGAAAATAGCCTTTGAACTCGTTAAATCTAAAGGTATTGATTACAGAATAATTCCAATTGATGGAGGCCAATGTGTAATCTTCAAGAATTCAAACGAATATTATATCCCTGATCTTGGTAGTAAATATAAGGATTTAGATTATGATTACTTTTTTAATAATTTTAATAAACTTTCTGTTATTGACTTGGATTCTGGCCTAAGGTGGATTAGTGAAAGTCTTGAAAACAAAAAAATTTAAATAATTTTTGAATTTAAACTTAGATATTAAAAAAATTATTTTGTTTGCATTAATAACGCTTCCTAATGGATTCGAACCATTGACCCACTGCTTAGAAGGCAGTTGCTCTATCCAGCTGAGCTAAGGAAGCTAATATATTAGGTGATTTTAGAGTATCAAGGAAAAAGATATGATCTGTGGTCAAATTTTTTAAAGCCTTTTAAATTCTACCTAATTGTCTTCTTTATTTTAAAACAGGTACGCTAACTTATCCAGTAAATTTTAAAAAAGAAATAATATATTTAATCATTTTTATTTTAAATATCTGAGATCTTTTTATTATCACTAATAATGGAACCGTTTTTTATCTCAATTATTCTGTCGCATTTCTCTAAAGTCTTGTATCTATGAGAAATTATTATTATAGTTAAATTTTTATTTAATTCATAAAGTTGTCTCATTATCAAGTCTTCGATTTTAAAATCAAGAGCACTAGTTGCTTCATCTAAAACTAATATCTCTTTTTTTCTACTATAAAGATTAAAAAAGGCTCTTGCTATTCCTAATCTCTGTCTCTGGCCACCACTTAATTTAATACCCATCTCTCCAATAATAGTTTCATATCCTAATGGTAATTTTGAGATAAAATCATGAATCTGAGATCTTTTTGCAGATTCAATAACTTTTGTAATATCTATATCTTCTCTTTTTAAACCACAAGCAATATTTTCAATAATTGAAGAATCTGCAAAATAAATATCTTGAGGAATATATGCAATATTTGATCTCCATAAATCAATTTTTTTACTATTTGAGATTTTAATTTTGTCTACGAAGATATTACCTTTTGATGGATTAAGAAGTCCAATTAAAAGATCAACTAATGTACTTTTTCCAGTGCCTGTTTGGCCTATTATACCAATTCTTTCTGATTTTTTTATCTTTAGATTAATTCCATTTAAAACATATTTTTTAGAATCTTTGTACTTGAAGAAAATATTATTTAAAAAAATCTGATTTTTAAATTCTAGTTTACTTTTGTGTGAAATATTGATATTTGGAATTGATTGATTTATTGAATAAAGAACTTTTTCTATAGCTTTTGAATTGCCGCTTATCCTAGTCCATGAAGCATATATTTGCTGTAGTTGCGGTAATACCTTTTGGCATGAAACAGCAATAACAGTAATTTTGGTTAAAAGAAGGATACCATTTGACGATGTCATCACTACATAAAGAGCTAAAAAGGCTAAATACATAAAAGCTATTGTCTCAACTAAAGCTTTAGGAGAATTTGATATGAAATCGTTTTCAGCAATTTTTTTTCTTAGTGGTTGATCAATCTTAAAGAAATTTTTTATGTAGAACATATGATTATTATCAATAATTATCTCCTTAATGGATCCAAGACCTTCATTTAAAAATTTAATTTGTTTTTGTCTATAATTTGAAATAAATATACTATTTCTCCGTAAATAAAATCTACTAAGAATTGTAAGGCTAAAGTATATAAAGATAAAAATAAGAAAGGAAATCAGTGCTAATTTGGTATCAAATAGAAAAACCGCAATTAAAATAAAAAATACATACGTCATAGCAAGAAGCATTCTTAGAAAATATGTAAAAACGTCTGCTAATTGATTAATCTCAACTGAATTTAAGGCAACTACCTCAGAGCTATTTTTAGAAATATGAACTGAATAAGGTTGATAAAGGCTCATTCGAAATGATTCCAAACTAAAATCTGTAGCCAATATTGAAATAAATTTTGATATTACCCATAATGTAAAAATTCTAAAAAATCCAGCAATAATTATAGTTGAAGTAAACAAACATACTATTCCTATTAATGGGTCTTCTATATTTGTAAAGCCTAATTTTGAAAAAATAATATAAGTTAGATTGTTGTCCCAGATTTCGTTTGGAGAAAGTAAAAAATTAATAAATGGGATAATGCTAGCTATTGATAATGTTTCTGCTATTCCACTAAATATCATTAGTAATGAACATAAGAAAAACTGTCTTTTCCTTTTCACTTTTAGAGCTTTCCAAATACCTTTTAATAAATAAAAATTTGAAACGTCTTTATTTTTTTTCGTCATATCAAAAATATTATGTGAATTAATTATTTTCTTTATTAATATCTATAATTTAAACAATTTTAAAAAATATACAATTGATTATTAATTTTAAGAATTTAACTTTCCCAATATTATTTCAAAGATTTTTGTAAAAATTACTTCAAAAAATTAAATCCATCATTAGCTTGAATTCTTTAATAATTTGTTTATTTGAAGATCTTGATTTCACCTCTTGCATTATTTCTAATCCGTCGAACCAAACTTTGGAGTTGAAAGTATTTTCCATAAATTCAATCATTCCAATAATCCCATCAATTGATTTATCTTTAATAAAGTATGGATAATCTTTACTTAGATAAAAAGACGAATCACCTTCATCTAGACTAACTAATACGTTTGAGTTTGTAAAAGCTGCAGTAAAACCTTTTAAAAAAGGTTTATATATATCTTTTTTATAAAGTTTTCTTGCGATATAATGTGCATTGTAATTTCTAATTTCCTTAAACCAATTTTCCCCACTTTGATTTTTTGTACTAATGTAATAAGGATAAATAAATTCTTTAAGTTTATCTACATATAAACCATTTCTTTCTTCACCAAAGTATCCAATTTTAAGAGTTTGAAAATTTCTTTCTTTTTCCTCCTTTGGTAACCTTGGGTCTACATGATGCGTAACTAAACGGATTAACTTATTTTTATATTTTTTTTGATAAAATTTTAACTGCTTTATTGATGAAGCTATAAGACAATGAGCATATTGTACTTGAAAAAAGATATCTTTTGAATCTATATAATCAAGACATAAAATATTACCATTGGAATTTAATATTTCTAATTCTTTCGATGATGCATCTATTAGAAATGATTTATTAAGTATGCATATTGAATTTCGAATATTATTTATATAACTCTCATCAAATATCTCAGCATTAATTCCTCCTTCTTCCTTTAATATTTTTTGTAATTGGAAAGATCTCATTACTGTTGAGGCATTATCTCTTCTTTGTGAACGATATATAAATATAATTTTTCTATTTTTTGAAATACTACTACTTTTACTGAATTTATTCTTTATCAAGTCCTTAGTATTAAAAGTGCTTTTTGATTTTATTTTATAAATAATATAATTAAGAAGATTAATATTCTTGTAAATAATTTTTTTTAAAAATTTTAAAAGATGTTTTATAACAATTTTTATATTAAAAAAAGTTTTTGTAATATTTTTCATTAAGAAAAATTTATATAATAAGTTCTTTAAATTCTTCAAAACTCATTAGATTTAGATTCTTTTTTTTATTCTTTTTAAAAGATTCAAATTCAAAGAAGTGGTTATTTTTAGGGATTGCATCTCCTATTGGGGCTTTTTTAGAAAGTATCCCAATACCCCAATCAGTATCAATGCAGCATGATTTAAGGCTTTTATCAAATCTTTTTTTAAGAAATGCCTTCCAAACTGTTCCGTTCCATATCTCTTTAGCTGGAGAAGAATAGTATGAATAAGTTTCTCTGGCATGCCATTCAGAAGGTGGATTGCAATCATGTAAAACAATAAAACCATTACTTTTAATAAATTTAAGAGAATTTTTTATATCTTTTTCTACTTGTTCTGCTAGATGCAAACCATCTATAAAAATGATGTCAAATCTTATTTTATCTTTTAGTATTTCTCCTAAATCAAGTTGGTCAAAGAAAACATCGCTAGTCAACTTAAAGTGATTTTTATTTGGCATATCTACTTCAGGATCAACACTATATTTAAATTTTGAGTCAATTATATCAAAATTACTTTTTCTGTTTCTTACACCAATTTCAAGATATTTCGTATCTTCTTTTTTTAATGATAAAAGAAAATTTATTATGTCTGTTCTCTTTGTTGGTTTTGATCTTTCGGTTTTGGCATAAAGATAATGTTTTCTTTGCAACTTTCTATGATTAAGACGATTTTTGATATTTTGATATATCGTTTTAACTTTATTATTCAGTTTATTAATAAAATTCATTTTTTATTAAATTAAATGTTTTAAGGTTGTAAATATCTTTTAATCAATCATAATTTTACTATATTCATTAATTTAAAAATTTTATTCTGATTAGATATGTTTAATAGTGAAATCATAAAAAATCTCTTTATATTTTTATCTAATAATAATCTTATCTTTTTTTTAGGGTTACAATATTTTTTCCTAGAATATAGTTAACTTCCTTAAAATTTTTGGCAAAACGTCTTTCTGAACAAGAAAAAAAAGAAATTTCAAATTTGTTTATAGAAGGTATTTCTTCAGTTGAAGTTATATCGAAGAAATTTAATTGTACTAATGCCACCGTAATTAGAAATTTAAAAAAAGGCTTAGGAAAAGAAAAGTATCAAGAAATTATTGACTCAAGAAATACTAATAAGAACTCAAAAATTTCTAATATAGATAAAAATTTCGAAAATAATGAAAATAATGAAAATAATGAAAAATATTCATCATCTTTAATTTACCAAGAATCAAAATTAGATTTTGTTGAATTAGCTCCAGTTGATTATGAAATAGAAAATATACCTAGAAAAGAATTATCGTCTGTACCTATTGGAGAGATTGAATTCCCCAAAATTGTTTATATGATTGTTAATAAAAATA
>MDTG01266720.1_pt1 | contig 11529 bp, 8 predicted proteins | sample 811421 | NCBI WGS metagenome assembly MDTG01 (sample SAMN05326645, study PRJNA326480) | marine metagenome | isolation source: seawater | place: Pacific Ocean: South East | collected 2011
ACTTTTCTCAATGCGTTTTTGAACATCTTCTTGTTCATTTAAAAACTCTTCTCTAATTTCATTCTCAACCTGAGATCTAAGAAGCTTGTTATTTTGTTGCTCTTTTAAAACCTTTTGTTTCAGCTTATTTACCTCTTCCTGATGAGATAATTTTTCATTTTCAAATTTTGTTTTAAGTTCATCTTCAATTTCATCTCTGGTATTTAGGATTTGATCTTCTAAATACCCACTTAAATCGATGTTTTTTTTGCAATGTGGGCAGGTCAGGTCGTGTTTCAAATCCATAATAAACCTATATGGTTAATTTGAAATTTTTTTCAACTAAGTGAAAATAAAATAAAAATATGCATAATAACCTTATAGATGATCACAAAACTATACTTAAAAAATTTTAAAAATATTTCAAAAGAAATAAAGATTAAATTTGCTCCAATCACTCTTATATTTGGTTTAAATAATGTTGGCAAGTCTAGTGTAATACAATCATTAGACCTAATTGCTAATTTATCAAATAAATTTGAGCTGCCACTTTTAACTAAATACAAAAATTATGGTAGTATCGAAAATATTGTGAACAAATCGTTTCCCAAAAATTCTACCTCAATTGGAATTGATGCTTATCAAAGAAATCAAAACAATAATTTTTGTTATTATTTTTCTAAAAATAATTCAAAAATAGATTTTTTTGACTCATCTTTAGAGAACCATCCAGAGTTAATTCAAACAATTGAATTCAATAATAATCACCAGGCTTATTTCAAAAGTATTAATATAGAAAAAAAATCTTATCATGAGCTAAACTACCTGGTTTATGAAGTAATAAGAAATCCGGATAAACAATTTTTGATTATTTCAAGTGCATTAGATAATTTAATTAAATACAAAAAAAATCAATTTATTTATAAAAAATATGAAAAAAAAATTCATGAAAAATTTAAGGGTGAAATTAGTATTACTGATTATGATTTAGGTGATACCAATCATTGGATTAAAAAAATTGAAAATGAATTTTTAGACAATCATGATAGTCAATTTTCTTCAAAAAAATCTGATAATTACATTTATATTTTTACAGATTTATTTAGCGATTTTATTTACAAATCCTCTTTAGTGAGGGATTATGTGGATTATATTTTAAAAATTAATAATTTACTCTCATCAGAAAAAAAAGAAGACATTATTTATGCTCTTCATATTTTTTTAGAGGGCAGAGTTTTTGCTTCGATTTTCATTAATAATTTTGATAACCAGACTTTAAGACAATTAAATCCAAGACTTCAACAAAGGTTTAATAGATTGGTTTCTTTAGAGATTGATTTAGAGTCTGATTTAAATTCTCTTACAGATAATATTAAAAATATTAGCCAGTTTTTTAAATTGTCAATGGATAATGACTCCACAAAAAAAAAATCAAAGGTCAAAAAACTCTTATATAAATGCATTACAAGTTATAAATTAAATTTAGATGAAATTGATGGTTTAGATCAAAGTTTAAATTTATTGAAGATAATAAAAGATATTAGGCCAACTATTTTTAATAATAATGCCTATTCTGACTCACAAGATTTACTCAGACGTACCATTGGAGAAAGACCACTCCCATTTCAATTAAGGTCAGAATTAATAAAATTTAATAAGATATCTCCTGAACTAAATATCTTTCATAATCAAATGGCAAATGAAAGAGTATTTACATATCAAAATGAAAATAGTTATTTAGATAAATTGTTTGAGAATAGAAGTAATGAATCATTTTTAAATTTTATTAAAAAACATTTAATTACATTAGGTTTCAATGTAGATAATGTTTCAATAATTTCAGATGAAAATTCTTTTAGAATTAAATTGGGTAATATTGATTTAGCTGATTGTGGAACAGGGTTAAAAAATATTTTCAGTATAATTGTTCAATTATACGATCATACTAATTTAGTAAATCGAAGGAATAGACAAATTTTTGATAACATTACTTGTATTGAAGAACCAGAGGCTAATTTGCATCCTAAATTTCAAGCAGAACTAGGTAGTTTACTTGCAGAATTTGTAGGGACTCATATTCAGCAAAGGAGTCAAATATTAATTGAAACACATAGTCAAAATTTAACACTAAGACTTTTAAAATTAGTTAGAAATGGAAAACTATCAAAGAAGGATATCGCATTTAATTGTCTATTTCTTGATGAAAAAAATGAAGTTTCTGTCTTCACTCCTGAATTATTAAGCAATGGAAGCTTTGTAGGTTCTTGGCCAGGAGGTTTCTTCGAAGAAAGTCTTTCCGAACTTTATGATTGATTATTTTTATATAAGTTCAAAGTTATTTTCTGAGAAAAGACTAAAAGATAATAATCATTGTTTATTTATAATGAATTTATTTTTATTTTTGAAAAAAGGCACTTTTAACTTGGTGATAAAAAATGACTTTGAGAAAAAATTTGAAGAAAACAAAAAATATATAACTGATAACAAGTTAAGAAATGAAATATATTTGTTATTCGAGTCTCATCTTAAAGAAAATAAAATTCGTCGAATTAGCAAAAAGTTAGACACTGAAAACATAGAAAAAAAATTATTAGACTATTCAACTTTTGATAAGATAATCGAGTTAGAAGATGAAGAAATAAAATATCCAGAACAAATTTACCTTGATTTAAGATCTCTTTCTTTCTTTATTAATGAGTCATTTGATCAACTTGAACAAGGAAGTCTCTTTAATGAACTTGAAGAGATTGAAATTGAAAAAATGTTTTTAGGAACTTCTTTTGTTGATATTACTGTTTTTAATTTTATTGACTCAATTTTTAAACCTGATTTAAAAAAAGAAAAAAAATATATTAGGGGCAGAGAGATGAAATTGAAAAAGTGGAATTTTGAAAAAGAATCTCTACACACTTCTAAAGTTCAAATAGATAGATTTATTTTATCTTATTCTTTAAATTATCTTTGCGAAAAAATTATAAATTCAAGAAGCAATGATATTAATTTCTTAGAGACTACTGATGAAGTTATTTTAAATATAAATTGTAAAACAAATAAAAATGAAAACTTTTTTGATGAACACTACCATGAAGTAAATAATTTTTTAAATGATTTTGTTAATTATGAGTTAAAAAACTTTTATTTTATAAATAAATTTATTGAAAATAATTGGATGATAAAACTCAATTTTTATTCAACAAAATCTGAAGATCAAGTCGAGAGCAAAGCAGCTAATGAAACACATTCTAGATATATTCAGTCAGATAACGGAGTTTTTTCAATAGCAAAAGATTTAGATATTTATGACACTATCGATGAATTTAGAACAATTAATTACCAAGTCGATAAAAAAAAGAAATTTTCAAGAAATTTTGGAAATTATGATTTTGCTATTGATATACCTCTTAAAAAAAAAGAAGTACGTTTTGGCTATTCCTCTTTTAAAAATCCTTTTATAGCAATGGATTTCAGGTCATCATATTCATACTCAAAAAATATAGGTGAATTTTTTAGTTGAAAAAAATATAAAAACTACCATATTAATTATAGGCAGGAAGCGTAGAGATGTACGCAAAAATTGCCGGTGTGCTTCCCACCGCTAAGCCATATAAAAAACCAAGTAAATCTGAGCTTTCTAAAGCAGAGAAGTTTTGTAGAAATATTGTTTTTAAAATTACTTCTTACTCGGACAAAGACTTACAAAAAGAATTAGTTCAAGAGGGCATGTGCTCTTTTTTAAAGGCATACAAAAATTTTGACCAATCATTAGGTTATTCTGTTTTAACTTACACAGCCCCTCATATTAAGGGAGATATTTTGCGTGCCTGGAATAAATATAAATCACCAGTAAATATAACATTTACCTCAGAAAACCTTCATACTTTATACAACTTATCTGAAATCTCAAAAGATGAGATAGAAAATCAACGCCGAGATCATTTTAGAAGTATGATGAATTCTGAAGATGTCTATGAATTACTTGATGAAAAAGCCTATGCTAATCCTTATCTTTCCTCAAATACTTTCATGGATGAAATGGAGGATAATGATCTTAAGTCTCGTCTAGGTAAATTAATTGATGAATTAAAACCATCTTTATCTGAGTGTGAACTAGATATTTTAGAAAATAGGATATTAGGTCACCAAGGTTTAGCAGAAATAGCAGCTCGATATAATATGTCTGCTGAGGGAATTAGAAAAAAAGGGGCTCGAATTTTCAAAATGATTAAGTTAAAATTCAAGGATGGAAAAATTGGCAATTAAAAAAAATTCTCCTGAGGCCTCTTTAGGATTATTAGTCTCAGTCGCTCTTGTTGATAATCACTATTCGAACGAAGAAAATATTGTCATTTATAAGCTTTGTGATGCATACGATTACCCTCAGGATAAACTTGAAGCTCTGATCAATAAAATCTTAGAGCTTGATAAGTCTGTTTTTGAGAGATGTGAATATTTTATAAATTTAATTGACGAACAAGATTTAAGAGAAAAACTAATAGAAGACTTAAGTTCACTAATTTCTTCTGACCACATTGTTCATGAAAATGAAATTTATATTTATAAGTTAATAGCTAAAAAATGGGGAATGTATCAGTCTTGATTTATAAACTGTTTGAAACTTATAAAGATTCAGCGAGCCCAAAAAGAGAAGAGGATCAATTTTTGAGATGGCTATCTGTCAATAATAAAACCATTAAAAATACTGGTGGTATAAGACCTAGATATTTTGACTATCTAGAAAACTACAAAAATTATCCAGCTTTTGTTGTCCTAGCAACAGATGATAGGCCAGGTGAAGTTAATTTGTCAGAGTGGGAAGATATAATCGATATTGATAAAGGAAAAATTTTATATTGGGGTGATGCTAAATATAACGACATCTACGAGAAACATGGATACTTAGCTTTCTTTGGTAACAAAAATATTCAAAAGATAAATAAAATTATGCAAAAAAACTTAAGAAATTTAATTCCACCAATTTTTCATTTTATGAAAAAAAAGAAAGGTTTTATGTTTTTTACTGGGGTTTACCTAATCGAAGAAATCAATGTAAAAGAATTTTACTCTAAAAATAAAAAGATTCAAAATTTTCAAATTTCACTTGATAGAATTGATATCCCCGAATTAAATTTGAATTGGGTTCATGCCCGCACAAACGCTAAAGACATCAATGATTTGACTTCAAACAATCCCAATCAATGGAATGGATATATTAATAATAATCCCAGGAGCGTTAGGTATGTCAATTAAATTAAATAAAGATTTAATTAATATTGCGGATTTATTAAAAATTAAATCCTCCGTGATTAGCTGGTTCAATTTAATTAATTTTTATGGTGACAATTCATTGAAAAGAAAAGCCAAGAATATTGAAATATTTACCACTGATCAATTTGACACAATTACTTTATTAGATGATGGTGAAATACCCTCTGATTTTATTATCGAAAAAGAGCTCGAGCTTAATGATATTAAACAATTTGCACCATATATTTTTTTTACAAGCAGAATAAGTGATTTAATAAATATTTCTTATTTTACAAAAAACCAAGTGAACAAAACACTTAGTCTAGATTTATCACAGACAAGTAATACTGAAATAAAAATCTTAACTTCTAAAATAAATGACCCCTTCTTAAAAAATAATATAAAAGAAAGAAATAATTTTTTTTCAGTTTCCTTTAAACTTAGAGATAATCAAGATTATTATAAATTTTTAAAAAAAATTAATCACAATTTTACTTTTAGATATCATAAATTACTCAAGAATAGGAATGTAAGAATTACTTCTTTGCCAGAAAGAAAATTTTTTAGAGCTTATGACCCCTTGTTCGAAAATTTTGAGGGCACTCGAAAAGGTCAAACTGTTCAATTCAGGGGTAATAACTATAAATTAGATCTGAGATATTTTATTATCCCAAGAAATATAACTAGAGAGCTTGTATCTGGCTCATGTCCTAGTGGTAATCTTGATTCATGTTGTGGAATTTTCTTTTATAATAAAAATAATATTTTGATCAACAGACCAAGTTATTTTGATTTGGAGAGAAGATTGAATCTTCCACAAAATATAAAGGAGAGAAATCTTAAATATGTGAAATTAGAAATAAAAGCCATAGATAATCAAATATCTGATATAGAAGATATTAACAAATTTTTACAAGATAAGTTTATTAGAAAAAAAATTATTGAACTACTTGAGTTGGCAGCTAGAGAAGTTCCTGACCAAATTCATGTATCTGAACCTAATGTAAGTGATGAGTTTAAAAGAATAATTATTAAAAGATTAGATAGGATGCTAGAGGAAAATAAATCTAAGAATGATTGCTTGGAGGAGTTAACTTATATGTTTCCAAAATCAGACCAAAAAATTTTAATTGAGAAGATATTAAATGATAGATAGAGACTCATTCAACCATCACAAGATTATCTGCACAAGAAACATTGAATTTAAACTTAAGAAAAACAAAATTTTACCAGATGTAGACTCAATTACTAAAGAGGTAACAGACTATTTTCAATTTCATGAGGATGAGCTAACAGAATATGGCATCCCTCTTGCTTTACTTTTATCTGAGGTGAGATCTAACTTTAGAATAAGAATTAAAAGAAGAGAAAATTTTGTCAATATAGATAACTCTAATCATGTCGACTGGTATCTTAATAAATTTAAGGAAAATAGACCCTTTTGGGATAGATATTTTGAACATTTAACTCAAGGCTCAATGCCAAAAGTTTCTAGAGATGCTTTAAACGAACATACTGATGGTATCTTAAGCCGATGTGAAAATCCAAAAGACATTAACAGATCATGGCAGACGAAGGCATTAGTTCTTGGGAGTGTTCAGCAAGGTAAAACATCTAATTATATTGGATTAACATGTAAGGCAGCTGATGCTGGTTATAAACTATTTATTATTTTAACAGGAATGCACGATGATTTAAGAACGCAAACTCAAATACGATTTGATGAGGGCTTTACAGGTTATGAAAGTAGTACTTTAACTGAATATGATGAGTCAACAAAATCTGTAATTGGTGCAGGTATATTTAATCCTAACTTGAACGCGCATACCATAACCCATCGAAGATTAAAAGGCGATGTAAAAAAAAGTATGCTTTTTAGCTATAATGGAAATGCGTTTGCAAATGAAAATGAGAAACCTCATATAATTGTTTGCAAAAAAAATGGATCTGTTTTAAAAAATATTACAGAGTGGATTGATAACTTTCCTAGAGTAAATAATGATCCAGAAAAAAAAATTATTCCTGAAATACCTTTATTTGTAATTGATGATGAAGCAGATCAAGCTTCTGTTGACACTTCTAGAACTAATAGTCCTAAAAAAATTAACGGACAAATAAGAAGAATTTTAAATACATTTACAAATTCATGTTATATTGCATATACTGCAACAGCTTATGCAAATCTTTTGATTGATCATTCTTTTCAAAGATCTTCACAAACCGTAAAAGAAAAACAAAAAAAGAAAAATGAAGATGGGGAAATCGAAATAATAGATTTGACTAAAGATGCTGGGCCTGATCTTTTTCCCAAAGATTTTATTACTTTAATGCCCGAGCCTGATAACTACGTAGGATTTGAAGAGGTTTTTCCAAATGAAAATACTGAAGACTTTGATGAAAAATTTAGAGAAAGTGAGAGATATATAAGAATTATTGATGATCATTATGATGAAGGGAGTGATGGGGAAACAGGATGGATGCCTGTTTCTGCTCATAGTAATAAAATTAATAATTTTGTGCCAATGTATGAGGGTGAAGAGGAAATACCGCCCTCACTTAAAAAATCTATCTATACCTTTATTTTAGCCAGTGCTGTAAAAAATTTAAGAAACTTATCTGAAAAACATAGTTCTATGATGGTTCACGTAACATATAAAAATGCAATTCAGAATCAAGTAAGAGATCAAATTGATGACTTTGTAAAAATTTTAAAAACCGAATTACAATCCTTTAATAAAAATAACGAACATTGGAGGCAATTAAAAAATCTGTGGGAATTTGATATAAATTCTAAAAAGCACATTAATAATAATGAAAATCCTAATGGGGCTACTTTAGATTGGGAAACTATTATTAATACTATCATTTACCCTGATAAAGACTCTATAATAGATAGATTAGAAACAATTCAACTTTCAGGAACTTCACCTGAAATCTTAAATTATAATGAATACAAAGAAAAAGGTAGTGTTTTAATTGTTGTTGGAGGTACAAAACTCTCAAGAGGTTTAACTCTTAGTGGCTTATGTATGAGTTATTTTGCAAGATATTCAGCACAAAGATTAGCCGATACCGTTACTCAAATGGCTAGATGGTTTGGTTATCGAGATGGTTATAAGGATATATGTAGGATATATTTAACAGAAAGTGCCAGAGAGGCGTTTTCAGAGTTTTCTTCCCTTGACGTTGATACACGTGGACAAGTAGAGGCTTTAGATAAAAGAACTGACTTAACACCTGATAAGGTCTTAATTTCACTACAGAGTTCTCAACAATTTCTAGTTACTAATAAATTAAAGATGCAGGCTGGTATCACACTTGATTTAAATTTAACTTCTTCATCATCAAGCGTTAGAACACTTTATGCTTCTCAAAACCCATCTAATGAAAAATCAGTAAGATCATTTTTAGAAAAAATATCAAAAAAAGAGCCAAGTTTTATTAATCAGAGAGGCATCGTTTTTTCTGAAAAAAAATTAAAAGATCAAAAAAAATATGACTTAATTTGGAAAATTAGTCATGATGAAGTTATAGATTTTCTAGAAACTTATCAATTTGCATCCTCTAATATCAAGCTTCAACAAGGAACTTGGGAAAAATATATCAAATTAAAAGTCAATTCATGCCAAGAACTAGTCAATTGGAATGTTATTGTAAAAGGACGTGGAGAGGGTGATGAGAATATTTTTAAAATAAATAAATATAATTTTATTCCCGCAGTCAGAACTAATAGAGGCTCGGGTAAAGATAAAATAGATATTGGCACGCTTTTTACAGGCCAAGACAAAAATACTATCTTAACAAAAGAAGAAGAAGAAAAAGCTTATATTAATCTAGAAAGCCCAAAAAAATTAAAAATGAGTGATTCTATAAAGGCATATTCTGCTAATAAAAAGAATAATCAGATTGAAGGTTTTTTATTTATAGGCCCAGTGGTAACTAAAAATGAAAAAAATAATCAAATATATTATCCTGTCGCTATAGTTTTTCCTGACTCAGAAAAAGAAGAATCAGTTAAAGTCACTATTAACAGGGAGACCGTTAAAGCTATAAAAAATCTTTTTGGAGAAGAGGGTACTTCTGAAGATGAATCTATCGATGAAGAGGATTAAAAAATTTTAATTGTTAAATGTCAAAAAAATTTGGGAGGAATTAAAACTAAATTCTAATTCTGAGGAATATTTCAACCTAAATACTCATTATTTAAATGGTATTAACTTTCATTTTTTATGGCGTGTGCCAGAAAATAATTTAAGTTTTGGCATAGATCTTAAATATGATCTGAATATTGATGATCAATTTAAAAATTTATCATCACTTTCTCTTGAAAAATTAAAAATTTCAGCTTCAGAAGAAATAGTAGTCATTAATTTATTAGATACAGACTTAGAAGATCCTTTTCAGGAATTTATTCAAACTATAGTAGACAATGTAGCTACTATAGAAAATTCAGAAGATGCCCAAGAGATATTTCTTGAAAAAATAAGTAATTTCCAAAAATTATTTGAAAAAGGGAGGTTTGGTAAATTAAAAAAGACCGAAATCAGGGGTCTATATGCCGAGTTATGTTTTCTAGAACACTTAATTGATAATACTTCTCCTAAAGCTTTAGAGAACTGGCAAGGGCCACATAATGGCCTTCATGATTTTGTAATGGAAAATTATGCCGTTGAGGTAAAATCTTATATGTCTCAACAATCTGTTAGAATTTTAAACGAAAGACAGCTAGACCCTCATTCGTCAAATAAACTTTTTTTGGCAGCTTTTCATATTCAAGAAGACCCAAGTGGAATTTCAATTAATGAAAAAATAGAAATCCTTGAAAAAAAGTTTACGGGTAAGTTTAAATTACAATTTATTTCAACTCTAAATGATAGTGGATATTTTAAAACACATGCGATTTATTATGAAAAGTTTTTGTTAAAAGAAAATGTACGATCTCTTTATCAAATTAATACCAACTTCCCATCAACTAAAGTTTTGAATTTAAATCCTGAGATTTTCAATATAAAATATCAACTAGATTTAACTAAATGCGATAATTGGTTGATTGATTTTGATAAACATTTAGAGCTGTATGAAAAAAATTAATTCAGAGGTAGAAAAATTTTTACAAGAAATAAATTTAGAAAAAAATTATATATCCTCTGTTACTAAATGCTATGAGGATGAAAGTTTTGTAAAAGCATGCATTCCTTATTTAGAGGAATATGGAGCTATTGAAAACTTTATTGAATTAAATAATTTTTCATTTGACTTAGATAATGATTTTGAGATTAGTTTTTTTGGTTATTCCATTGAACTTTTATCTCAAAAGTGTTCTTTATTTGCTTACATTAATTCTTTTTCAGATAAACGCCCTAATCCATTAGATAAAAAAACTTTTTCTGAGTATAAAAACAAATTTAAGGAATTTAGTAAAATTCTTTTAACAGATAAAATTTGGAAAAAAATTCAATCCCAGCCAGAAGAGAACAAAGATGGTATTCGTGATGTCATCGATGCAATAACAATTAGTAAAAAATTACAATTTATTATTCTTACAGATGGTTTTCTTGATGATGGTAAATATACATCTCAATTTAATGATTTACCTTTCCAGGTATCCTTTGATTTGTGGGATATTGTTCGCTTATATGAAGGAAAAGCAGGTGGTTTTAAAGAAAATATTTCCATAAATTTTAGTGACTTTGATGCTTCACCATCTTGTATGAATGCTGATTTAAATAACGATACTCAGGTGAAAACATATCTATCTATAATTCCAGGAGAAACTCTTGCAGATATTTTTGAAAAATATGGCTCTAAAATACTTGATAAAAATGTTAGATCTTTTTTACAGGTTACAGGAAAAGTTAATAAAGGTATCAATAAAACTCTGATTGAAGCGCCTGAGAAATTTCTCTCATTTAATAATGGTATTTCTATAACGGCCGAAAAGATTAACACCCAAAAAGAATTACTAGTGTCTTTAGATAATATGCAAATTGTAAATGGAGGTCAAACAACAGCTTCTATTCATTATGCAAAATATTTTCAAGATGTAGATGTCTCCAAAGTCAATGTTGCAGCAAAAATTAATCTTATATCCTCCAAGGCAGATCTTAAAGAAGTTGTCGATAAAATTACTTTATATGCCAACAGCCAAAATACAGTCAAATCTTCTGACTTCACCTCCAATCATCCTTTTCATAAAAAATTAGAAAAAACTTTTAAGGATGTAAATATTTCAGGAGCACAAAAATGGTACTATGAAAGAGTTAGAGGTCAATACTTTGTTGAAATGAATAGGCAAAGTGACCCTAA
>MDTG01187166.1_pt1 | contig 11528 bp, 11 predicted proteins | sample 811421 | NCBI WGS metagenome assembly MDTG01 (sample SAMN05326645, study PRJNA326480) | marine metagenome | isolation source: seawater | place: Pacific Ocean: South East | collected 2011
AACAGCAAATGGATTGAATATTAATTAACAAGCCATTTATCTAGATGCAATTTAAAGTTGAAATATCAGTTGTAATGTCAGTTTATAATTCTGAAAAATGGTTAAATGATTGTATATCTAGCATATTAAATCAAACTTTTAAAGATTTTGAATTTATAATTATCAATGATGGAAGTACTGATAAAAGTGAACATATCATAAAATCTTTTGCAGATCAAGATAAGCGAATCAAATTTTTCAATCAATCTAACTCTGGATTAACAAAGTCATTGAACTATGCAATATCTGTATCCACAGGAAAATATATAGCTAGAATAGATGCAGACGATATTTCACTTCCTGACAGACTTAAAAAGCAACATGAACTATTAGAGTCATCAGATAATATTGGGCTTTGTTATACTAACTTTTTCGAAATAGATCACCAAGGTAAGAAGATCAGAAAGAAAATAATGACTAATAAATATGATTTAATTAAGGTCAACTTATCTAAGGGAATTAATAACATCGCTCATTCATCCGTTATGTTTAGGAAATCATTTTTTAATAAACTTGGTGGATATAGAGAAAAACTAAAAAAATCACAGGATTTTGACTTATGGCTTAGAATGACAGAGGTTACAAAATTTGCATCAGCAGGATATGAGCCCTACGTTCATATCAGAAGACATAAAGAGTCAATTACACATAATGAATTTGACATTTATCTCTATATATCTTTATTAAGTTTTCTTGCACGAAAAAATTCACTTACTGACCCATTAAGCCTTCCTTATAAAGATTTTAAGATATTTTTTAATTGGGCAAATGAATACTTAATATCAAAAAAAGAAAATAAGAAAATCCAGAAGAGAAACCAAATTGTTACATTATTAAACTCAAAAAAATATAGATTAGAGGATATAGTTAAACTAATGGCTTCTGTTATATTCTCTAAATACTCTTATATTATTATATTTGAGGAAATCTTTGGATATACTATTTATAACCAATTTTTTAGAGATTGGAAAGTTAAATTTAATTATGCTTAACTTCATAATATGAATTTAAACTATGAACAAATTAAGATAATATCAAAGCAATATGGAGATTCCTTCTACATATTAGATTCAGAAAAGTTTAAAGCTAATTATCAGGAGTTATTGGACTCATTTAGAAGTATATATGAAAACACCTCTATAGGCTACTCATATAAGACTAATTATCTGCCAAAATTATGTTCTATTGTCAATCAGCAAAATGGTTATGCTGAGGTAGTGTCTCAAATGGAGCTTGAACTTGCCTTAAAAATAGGTGTTAAGCCTTCTAAAATTATATTTAACGGGCCTTACAAGCAGTATAATGATATTAAAAACTCATTATTAAATGGTACAAGAATACATATAGATTCTTTATCTGAACTAAATACGGTGATTGAGATAGTAGAAAAATTTCAAGATCAAAACTTTAAAATTGGGCTAAGATGTAATTTTCAAATTTCAAACCTAAAAATATCAAGATTTGGAATTAGTGAGGCTAATGGAGATTTGGCTACTGCTTTTAAGAAAGTCGATAAAATTGTTAATCTTAAAATTGCAGGGATTCATTGTCACTTTCCAAACAGAGATCTAAATTCATTTGAGGAAAGAGTTACAAAAATGCTTAAAATAGTAAACAAGTATTTTAATGATGATATAGAATTCATTGATGTTGGAGGTGGTTTTTTTAGTAAAATGAATGCTAAATTAAAGAGTCAATTTAACTCAGAAATTCCATCATATAAAGAATATGCTGATATAGTTGCTACGAGAATAGAATCTGAATTTTCAAGTCTAAAAAAACAGGAAAAACCTGAGTTAATTATCGAACCAGGAAGTGCAATAGTCGCTGATACAATGTATTTCTTATCAGAAGTTGTAAGTATAAAAAATATTAATAATTATAAAATAGCAACCGTATCTGGTAGTAAATTTAATATTACTCCTCAAAATCAAAATATCTATCTCCCTTTTAAAGTAATAACTAATTCGAATATTTCTCATACTCCATCCAATTATTTAATAGCTGGATATACTTGTATTGAATCAGATTATTTATCTCAGGAATATAATGGAGTAATTAATGAAGGAGATTTCATTTTATTTGAAAACGTTGGGTCATATTCAATCGTCTTAAAGCCTCCATTTATTCATACAAATTCACCAGTTATTGAATTACAGCCTGACAATAGTATTGAATTATTAAAAGTTAAAGAAAAAACAGAACATGTGTTCAAGACATATAAAATCTAATGGCAAAATCTAATTATACTGTTTGGACAAAGGGGAAGTTTTTACAAGAGAACAAAGCATATATTTCCATTTTATCTCCATCAAGCCAATTTGGTCTAAATGTATTTGAAGGTATTAGATGTTATAAATCTCTTGATGACTCAGAACTTTTTATTTTTAGGTTAGATGATCACATTGACAGGTTTTATAATTCTGCAGAATCTCTTAACCTTAAAATAAATATGAATAAAAAGGATCTGAAAGAAAAAATTATCTTAACTATTATAAAAAATAAATTTCAACAAGATTCAATAATTAGGGTTATTGCATATGTAGATGAAGCGGGAAGTTGGACTCAAAATTATAATTGTGAGGTTATAATAATTCCAAGATTATATGGTAGAGCGTATAAAGATAAATCCTCATTAACATTAAGCCTATCTGATTGGGAGCGAATCAATTTAAATTCAATGCCTCCAAAAATTAAAGCGGGAGCCAACTATATAAATAGTAGATATGCACACATAGATGCAGTAAATAAAGGTTTTGACACTGCTCTACTCTTGAACAATAAAGGATCTATATCAGAATCAACAGGCTCTTGTATTTTTATAGTTAAAGGTAATAAACTCATTACCCCACCTATATCAAGCTCAATACTTGATAGTATAACAAGAAAAACAGTTATAAAAATAGCAACAGAAGTTAATAACCTCCAAGTAGATATAAGAGAAATTAAAAAGAATGAAGTTTTACAGGCCGATGAAGTTTTTTTATGTGGAACTAGTATCGAAATTTTTCCAGTTTCAAGAATTAACAATTCAAAATATGATTCAAGTGACATCACAAGTAAAATTAGAGATATATATTTATCACTAGTAAGAGGCAAACTAGAGGATTATGGCAAATGGTTAACACCTGTATATATTAAATGAAAACGATACTAATTACTAATCAAGTTGGAATTGCTTCATATGCTCAATTATCAGGTGTTGACATTATAATGGTAGACCTTGAAACCTTAGGCAAAAAAGAAAGGCAAAATAATGCAGATACTTTTATTACAGATCATAAACTCTCTGATTTAAAAGGTATTAGAGATTGTCTCATAGATGCTGAAATGCTTGTAAGAATAAATCCAATTAATAAAAACTCAAAAAAGGAAATTGACGATATACTTCAATTTAATCCTGATTTCATTATGTTACCGATGTTTACAACAGCTAATGAAGTTAAAATATTTTTAAAATATATTAATGGAAGGGCAAAATCTGTTCTTTTATTTGAAACTGTAGGATCACTATGTAATATTGACGAGATAATAGAAATCCAGGGTATAGACCTAGCCTACGTGGGTTTAAATGACTTATCCTTGGAGTTAAAATTAAACTTTTTATTTGAGCTGTTGAGCGGCGGAGTCGTTGAATATTTTGCAAAAAAATTTAATGATAGTAAAATAAATTTTGGATTTGGAGGCATATCAAGAATAGATTCTGGAGTTTTAGATTCTAAGCTAATATTATCAGAGCATGTAAGAGTTGGATCAAAATATGTTATACTTTCACGATCATTTCATAATAATGCAAAAAATATCAACGACTTAAAAAACACTATAGACCTCAATTTAGAAATTAAAAAGATTAGAGATTTATTTAATTTATATTCTAATCATGATATTAGTTTTCTCGAGAAAAATAAATTAAAATTGGTGTCACAAGTAAATAATATAATTGGATGAAAATTCTTCATGTCTTTCCTTTCTATTCTATTAGTGGAGGAGGTGGCACAACTTGGCTTATCGATCAGCTTTCTATTGCTCAGTCTAGGGTTGGACATGAAGTAACTGTTATTACCACAGACTACATGTTTGATCAAAATAATCTTAATAATAAAAATAATTATAATGTTGTTGCCTTAAAAAGTTACTTTAACTTTTTTGGTATTTATTTTTCACCAGAGTTATTTAGATTCTGTAATAAAAGTTTAAGAGATTATGATATAATTCATCTTCACCTTTTTAGAAGTATTCAAAATACTATTATTTGTTATTATGCTAATAAATTTAAAATACCGTATGTTATAGATGCTCATGGTTCATTGCCAAGACATTTTAAGGTAAAATATCTAAAAAAATATTTTTTTGACATACTTCTTGGAAAATATATTCTTAAAAATTCTAAAGCTTTTATAGCTGAAAATGAGCTTAGCTATAAAGAATATATAGATTATGGAGTCGATGATGATAAGATTGCCATTGTTAGACCCCCATTTCCAGTCAAAGAATATGAAGATCTTCCTAGAAAAGGATTATTCAAATCAAAGTATAATTTAGAAAATAAAAATATAATACTTTTTTTTGGGAGAATACATTGGATTAAGGGTATTGATATATTGGTTAAATCTTTTAATCTGATACAGTTGAGAAGAGACGATATACATCTGGTAATTATGGGAGAAGATGATGGTTTTAAAGCTAAAGTTGAGGAGATAATAAAGAATTTAAAAATTTCAGATAAAGTTCTATTTACAGGATATCTATCTGGTAATGAAAAATTATCTTGTATAATAGATTCTAGCGTAGTTGTCCAGACATCCAGATATGAGCAGGGAGCTGGTGCACCCCTTGAAGCAGTTTTATGTAATGTCCCCATAATAGTCTCGGATAACTCAGGAGCAGCAATGGATGTCAAAAGATTAAATGCAGGATATATTGTAAATTTTAATAATCATGAACAATTATCTGATACAATTGAATATGTGGTTGATAACCAAGATGAAGCAGTAATTAAAACTAAATCCGGTGCAGAAAGAATAAGGCAAGATTTATCAATTGAAAAAAATATTATTGAATATGATAAGGTATATAAATCATGTATCGATTGATAAATATTTAAAATCTTATATTTGATTATTAATACAATGAAGACAAAACTTGTAACTATAGTTGGTACCAGACCTGAAATAATTAAGTTATCTCAAGTTATCTTAAAATGTGATAATTTTTTTGAGCATATTATTATTCATACTGGTCAAAACTATGACTTTGAATTAAACCAAATTTTCTTTGATGATCTAAAAATCAGAAAGCCAAATTATTTTTTAGACACAAAGTCATCAAATCTAGGTGAGTCAATAGCAAAGATAATTTCTAAGAGCTACAAACTTCTAAAAAAACTTAATCCTGATGCAGTTCTTATTCTCGGGGACACGAATAGTTGCTTATCAGCAATATCTGCAAAAAGATTGAAAATACCTATTTTTCATATGGAAGCTGGAAACAGATGTTTTGATCAAAATGTGCCAGAGGAGATAAATCGAAAGATAGTAGATCACATCTCTGATATTAATTTACCATATACAGAAAATGCTAAAAAATACTTGCTATCAGAAGGAATTAGAAAAGATTTTATATTTAAGTCTGGCTCACCAATGAAAGAGATATTCAATTTCTATAAAAGTGAAATTACTAAAAGTAAAATCTTATCAAAACTTAAACTTTCTAAAAATGATTATATAGTTGTTAGTATTCATCGAGAAGAGAATGTTGACAATAAAGATAATTTTGAAAGTATTATAGATGCCTTAGGCCAAGTTCAGGAAAATTACAGAAAGCAAATAATTTTTTCCACTCATCCAAGAACTAGAAAAAAAATAGAGGATTTAACTAAAAAAATCAACCCCAACATAACTTTTATAAAACCTTTAGGATTCTTTGACTATATATTCCTTCAAAAAAATTCATTTGTAACATTATCTGACAGTGGAACATTAGCAGAGGAAAGTTCAATACTAAAATTTCCTGCAGTAAGCATAAGAACTTCAACAGAAAGGCCCGAGGCTGTAGACTCAGGTTCATTTGTAATAGGATCTCTTAATAATAAAAATATCTTAAATTCTATTGAGCTGGTTTTAAATTTAAAGCTACATAAAGAACCTGAAGATTATGACCTGATTAACTGTTCTGATAAAGTAGTTAAGATCATTCAGAGCTATACTTCTATTGTAAATAAAGAAGTATGGAAAAAATAAAAAAAAAAATTTTAGTAATAGGAAGTTCAGGAATGATGGGCCATATTCTGGTTGATTTTCTTTCGAAAAAAAAATCAAATTTTGAAGTTTTTAATCTTGCAAAAAGTTTAAAAATAAATGATGCTACCATTATCTGTGATATCCTTGATATTAATTTATTAGAAAGATTAATTAATGATATTTTACCTGATATAATTATCAATACCGCAGGTATACTTGTTAAAGATTCTAAATCTAATCCACTTAATGCAATACTTGTGAATGCTTGTTTTCCCCATAATCTTTTGAAAATTGCTGATAAAATAAATTCAAAAATAATACATATGAGTACTGATTGTGTCTTTGACGGATCGATTGGTTTATATAATGAAGACTCAGCTAAAACACCAAATGATATTTATGGAAAGACTAAAGATCTTGGAGAAATATTAGGTAAAAACCATTTGACTATACGAACATCAATAATTGGACCTGAATTAAAACAAAATGGTACAGGCTTATTTTTATGGTTATTAAAGAACAAAGACCAAAAAATAGATGGTTACACAAAATCAATTTGGTCTGGTTTAACTACTTTAGAGTTATCAAAAGCAATTTTATATTGTATTGAAGCTGATTTGAAAGGTTTAATCCATATTGCTAGTGAACCAATATCTAAATATAATCTAATAGACATAATTAATAACGAGTTTAGGTTAAATATTGAGATTAATAAAGTTGAGGGGTTAGTATCCGACAAGTCATTAGTTACCGTAAGAAATGATTTTCTTTATAAAGTTAAACCCCATCAAGAGATGGTTAATGATTTAAAAACTTATATAGAACTAAGCAATTTTAAGTATTGAAAATTTTAATTATAACACAATATTATTATCCTGAGAACTTTATCATAAATGATATTGTAAAAAACTTTAAAAATGAGGGACATGATGTTGAAGTTTTAACAGCTATTCCAAATTATCCAAGTGGAAATTTTTTTTCAGGTTATAATCTATTTAATAAACATAAAGAGATAATCAATGATGTTGTAATTCATAGATCCAGAATATTACCAAGGTTCAATGGAAACAAAATGTCTCTTATTTTTAATTATATTTCATTTGTTTTCTTTGGAACACTAAAATTATTTTTTATCAAAGGAAAATTTGATAAAATTTTTATTTATGCTCCATCACCAATTACGGTTGGCTTAGTTGGTGTTTTTGCATCAAAAAAATTTAATGCTAAAAGCTTTTTATGGGTCCAAGATCTCTGGCCAGAATCTGTTTCTGCTGGAGGGAATATAAATAATAAATTCATTCTGAATTTGTTAAACATAATGACAAAAATCATTTATAAATATACGGACTATATTCTTGTTCAATCTGAGAGTTTTATTGAATATATAATTAATCAAGGGGTCAAAAAGGAAAAAATAAAATATCTTCCTAATTATGCCGTAGATATATATTCAGATAAAAAAAACATAGTAAATGATGACCCAAATACATTCAGTGATTTCACAATAACCTTTGCTGGAAACGTTGGTAAATCTCAAAACCTTGAGATCTTGATTGATGCTGCAAAGCAATTAAAGCTAAAATCAGAAAAATTAAAATTCCTAATTATTGGATCAGGGAGGAATATGGATAGCCTACATAAAAAAGTTTATGAAAATGAACTTTCCGATTATTTTATTTTTCTAGGTAGAAAAGACCCAGAACTTATGCCTTCATATTTTCATAAATCAAATGCTCTGTTTATCTCCTTGAAAAAATCACTTATTTTTTCTTTGACAATCCCCTCAAAACTTCAATCATATATGGCTTTTGGAAAGCCAATAATCGGCTCAATAGACGGAATAACAAATGACTTAATAATTAAGTCTAAATCTGGCCTTGTCTCAAGCTCTGAGGATTTAAATGGTCTTGTAGACAATATAATTACCTTAAAGAACCTCTCTCTTGATGAATTAAATGAACTTGGAAATAATGCGTCTAAATTTTACGAAAATAATTTTTCTAAGAATGTTGTAATGTCTAAGTTATTTGAAATTTTAGGTTGATTATTTTTTGAAAACCCAAAATTTAGCCCCCAAAAAATTTATTGCAATAGAAGCAATAGAAGCAATAATAAAAGGTAAATATCCATTAAAATAAGGAGTTGTTAAATCATGAATAAATGAGTTTACAAAGAAAGACAAAATCCATATAGAAAAATACTTAATACCTTCAAATAGAGGTTTCTTTTTTGATCTGAAAGTTATACTTCTGTTTAATATGAAACTGTTGGTAGTACCAAATAAAAAAGAAACTCTTTTAGCTAGAGATGATGACAAATCAAAGTACCCTATTAAAATGTTATAGACAATAAAATCAAGAATTGTAGATACTATACCAACAAGAGAGTATGATAAAAATTGCCTTATTGGCTTATTTAGTTTTTTATAAACTTTATTAACGAATTTCTTTATAACTTCTATTTGTGTTTACTAAGAGGATGTTGATCTCTTGATGAGTTTCTTGGTCTGGGAATAGGTAATTTAGTTTTCATTACCTTATGATTCATTCTATCTTTAACATTTTTAGGAAGACCAATAAAATCTTTGTGCCCCATTTCTAAAACTTTTTGTCTTCTTAATTTTACTGGTAAGTCCTCAATCCATACTTTTTTATTCCATATAGGAATAAGTCTCTTTAACAGTGGACGTAATATTGCTTTCCATCCATTTAGGTGGAATTTGTAATTCATTGTTATTCTGCAGCTATCAATTGTAAGCTCTTCAATCTTAATTGTTGTTCTTGATACAACACCAAATTGAATTGCATATGTAAATTGAGTAAATTCATCATGTTGAACTAAAAATAATGGTGTCATAGCAGACAAAAAAGGAATAACCGGAACTTTAACCCTTGTATAATTAAAACAGAAATTATCAGCATCATATAGAGTGTCAACAGACCTATATCCACCATGAACAACATCTAAGTGTTCATGATCCCAATAATTCCATTTTGCAATTTCTCTTGAGCAGTTTACTGTTTTAGAAATTTCTACCTCCAGAACATTATTTTTTGATTGCATAAATTTTATTTTTTTTACTTACTACTTCATAAATTTTTAAAGGATTAGGATCAACTTCAAAATCGTATGGATTTAATTTACCTTTAATTGGGAATGTTAAACATTCACCTGTCTTAGGTGAAAATTCCCAATTATGCCACAAACATCTAAGTCTATCTTTTTTTTTATCATAGATTATCTCTCCACCAAAATGAGGACAAATTGAAGACCTAATAGATATCTCGTTAGCTTTATTTATAAAGACAATTAATTCATCCTTCCACTCATTAACCCATTTAATGAAATAATTATTATCTTTTAAATCCTTAAAAGTACATATGAAAATTTTTTCTTTCATTTATAAAAGTATAATAAGCCTATATACAAAATTAAATAATAATTCTTCTTACTACATTTCTCTGCTAATTATTATTTTTTTTAACTCATTTATTAGCTATGATAATATTACATTCAATCTATACTTCAACCATTTATATGAAGATTATGCAAATTTTTTCAAGACATTAGATTTTAATTCTTTTAAATATCCTAACTCAACATTTCCATTATGGGGTTACGGCGTTTTTCACCTTTTTGGACAAAGTATAATTTTAAATTTAATTTTTCAACAAGGTTTTACATATATTAATCTTATTATCCTTGATAGGTTTATTCTCAAATACAAAGTTTTTAAAAATATTATTAATTATAGACTCATCATATTAATGTCTTCTACATGGTTCTTGTTTCATACACAAATGTGGCCTAAAAGTATAGCATCAAATCTATTGTTATTAGCAATAATTTTAATTCTTAAATATTTTAAAACTAAAAATCTAAAACTACTTATATACTCTGGAATATGCCTTGGTATCCTCCATAATTTTAGATCAGATTATTTATACCTCTCAATAATCTTAACAGTTATCATCCTAATCTTTGAGGATAAATCTATGTATAGAAAATTTATAAGTAGTTCATTCATTTTTATTCAAGTCATTCTTCTGATTCCTTGGATGATGTTTACAAATTTACAAATAGGTAAAACTATACCTACATCTACTAATTCAGGTCATGTCCTTTTTATTGGATTAGGTCAACTGCCTGAAAATAAATGGGGAATAACTCCACATGATAAAGATCCACTTAAAACCTCTCTTCTCATTGAAAAGTTTGGTGATAAGTATAAATATATTGATTACGAAGCTTGGAATGGTATTGATGAAGATCAGTATCTAAAAGAGGTTTTTTTTAATTATGTAAAAGAGGACCCAATTGAGTGGATAAGAAAATGTACATATGCAGCTCGACTTCTTATTTTAGACCCTTTCTACGTCGGGAATGTTGGAAACTTTCAACAAAATAAAATATCCAATATTGATGAAATAAGACAGATCGAATCTTCTTTTTATAATTTTAAATTTCATGATGTCTATAAACTGATTTTGAACACGCAGTGGAAGATTGATGTTAAAGAGTTTTTTCAGTTGCTTTATACTATTTATACAAAGATTTTTGGAATAATTGTTTTCTCTTCTTTTTTAATTATATTTTTTTTAAGCTTAATAAAGATTCTTAAAAGCAAACTTATAATTTCAGCTGAAGAGATAATTCTATCTGTAGTTATCTTTTATCAAATAGCAATTTCAATTTTTGCTTTTCATATGCCAGTTTATAACTCTACAGTATATGTTGTTTATTTATTACTAACATATCTTTTATTCCAAAAATATTTATCAATTAAACAATAGATTATAATTATTGAATAAGTAATAATGGAATTAAAAATTTGCATCTTTGAAACACCATGCTCCCTATTTTCCCATGAATTTTCAATTATTTTATATTTAAAACCCCTGGTAATCATTTTTAAAGGAAGTTCGACAGTAATACTGAAATGATTTGAAAGGATTGGATATACTTGTAATAAAGAAGATCTTCTGTAAATCTTAAATGAATTTGTAAAATCATAATATTTTACATTGAATATTGTTGAAATTAAATAATTACCAAACCTGTTTAAAATCTTTTTAAAAAATGGGTAGTTTTTAACTGAGCCCTTTATCCATCTATCTCCAAATACACAGTCTAAATTATTATTATCAATCATCAAGTTGTAGTACTCTAGTAAATCATTTAATGAATCAGAGTAATCTGCCATTAAAATGCATATTAAATCTGAATTACTTCTATCAATTCCAATCACTA
>MDTG01081784.1_pt1 | contig 11526 bp, 12 predicted proteins | sample 811421 | NCBI WGS metagenome assembly MDTG01 (sample SAMN05326645, study PRJNA326480) | marine metagenome | isolation source: seawater | place: Pacific Ocean: South East | collected 2011
CCACGTTGATAGGCTGGGTGTGGAAGCGCAGTAATGCGTGTAGCTGACCAGTACTAATAGCTCAATTGGCTTGATTTATGCACTGAAAAAAATTTTATATTGATATTTTAAATAAAAAAAAGCTTAACTAAATTAAATTATATCTTATTTATATTTTAATTTAAATTTTGTAATATTCGCAATGCCTTTTATTTCGAAAGTTTTCATAGCAACATCTACTTTTTCTGAATTAGACTCAAAGTTAGTTGGTAAATATAAAAAAAAAGGTGTTATTTTTATTAAAAACCCACTTTGTAAAAAATTAAATTCAAATCAACTAATAAGATATGCAAAAAATTGTAATTATATAATTGCAGGTACTGAAAAATATAATCAAGAAACTATTGATAAATTATTTAACTTAAAACATCTATTTCGAATGGGATCTGGTGTAGATAATATAGATATTAACTATTTAAAAAAAAAAAAAATAAAATTTAATAAATCAAAAATTACACCTGAAATAGCAGTAGCCGAATTAATATTAGGACACATTCTTTCAATTTATAGAAATTTATTTAAACACAATTTGGATTTAAAAAATAATATTTGGAAAAAAAATATGGGATCAATAATTTATGGAAAAACAATAGGAATTATAGGATATGGTAAAGTTGGAAAGTATCTTCATAAACTTTTAAAGAATTTTGGGGCCAAGATTATTATTAATGAAAGAAAGAAAATTAATCAAAAAATTACTCCATTAAATAACTTAATAAAAAACTCAGATATAATTTCTATTAACACAAGTTTAATTTCAAAAAAAAAAATTTTAGATAAAAAAAACCTTAAACTTTGTAAAAAAAATTGTGTAATTATTAATACATCTAGACCAGAAATATTGGATTATGATTATTTATACACTATGTTAAAAAAAAAAAAAAATTTAGGAGCAGGATTTGATGTTTACGATAAAGAACCTTATTTTGGTAAACTTTCAAAATTGAATAATGTTCTTCTATCTCCACATGTTGGAAGTTATTCCAGAGAAATTAGATCAAAAATGGAAAAAGAAGCTTTGGAATTTATGTTAAGAATAAATGCTTAAAAAGAACATAATTTTCGATTTTGATGGGGTTATCATAAATAGTCACAAAATTAAAACTAAAGCTTTTTTTGAAATTTTTAAGTCATATGGAAAAAAAGCTGCCTATCATTCTAAAAAGTTTCATGAAAATAATATTGGAAAATCTAGGTACTTTAAATTTAATTTCGTATTTAAAAATTTTTTAAATAGAAAAATCAATAAAAATGTAATTAGAAAACTAGACCAAAATTTTGAAAATTATGTGCAAAAAAAAATTGAAAAACTAGAACCCTCAAAACATTTGTTAAATTTTTTAAAAAAAAAAGATAATAATTATAATTTTTATATTTCAACTGGAACACCTCAAAATAAAATAAATGAAATATTACGTAAAAAAAAACTAATAAAATATTTTAAGAAAATTTATGGAGGACCTAAATCCAAAATTAATCATATAAGAAATATTAAAAAAACAAAATTAAAAACATTATTCATAGGTGATAGTTTTGAAGATTATTTAGTCTCAAAAAAAACAAACATGATTTTTATTCTAAAGTTAAATTCTGAAAATCTAAGTTTTAGAAATAGACTAAAAGTAAAAAAAATCAATTCATTTAAAAATTTAGACAAAATTGTAGATAATTTATTTATTTAATTTGTATCATTCATGGTCAGTTGTTACAAAAATATATTTTATATGTTAAATAAATAAAGATTAAAATATGAAATGATAAAAAAAAAAATTGAAATAACTGGAATAATACCTGTAAAAGCAAATTCTGAAAGAGTAAAAAATAAAAATTTAAGAAAATTTTCTGACACAAATTTATTTGAATTAAAACTTTATCAATTAAGTAAAACAAAACATTTTAACAATTTTTATGTTTCCTCAGAAAATAAAAATGTTTTAAAAAAAGCTAAGTCCTTGGGTTTTAAGACCCATTTGAGAGATCCATATTATTCAACCCCTGAAGTTCCTATGAGTGAAGTTTATAAATATATTGCATCTAGTATTAAAGCAGAGAATGTTGCATGGATTAATGTAACTAATCCTTTAGTTGGCCCAAAAGTATACGATGAAGCTGCTCAAATTTATAAAAAAATTAATTTTCAAAAATATGATTGTCTTTTAAGTGCTGTTAAAATTAAAGAAAATTTTTTTTACAAAGGTAAGCGTGTTAATTTTAAAAGAACACCTTGGCCCCGATCTCAAGATTTAGAACCATTGGTCTCTCTACCATTTGCAATTAATATTTTAAAAAGAAAAGATCTAATAAAATGGAAATCTTGCGTTGGTAAAAGGCCCAAATTTTTTTATCTAGATCATTTGAAAGCTACTGATATTGATGAATTACATAATTTCAAATTTACTGAGTTTATTTATAATTCTACAAAAAGATGATTTCAAAAATAAAAAAAAATCAAATAAATTTGTTCAAACTTAAAAAGTTTAAAGAGATGATTTTTATTGAAAATAAATTTGATATTTTCTTAAAAAAAAAATTCTTTTCTAACTCGAAAAAAAAAAAACAATTTCTTTACAAAAATAAATCTTGTGTATGTGGAGTTTCTTTTAAAAAAAAAAATAAAAATGTTTTCATAAAACCGTTTAGGTATATAAAGTGTGATATTTGTAATACTATCTCAATTGATCCAATGATCAATAATGCAGGGCTAAATATTATTTACTCACGAAATGGAATCTATTCATTATACAGAAAAAATTTTGTGGAAAAAAAAAGTAAAAAATTTTTAAGAGAAAATGTTATCAATCAAAGAAAAGTTGATCAAGTTTTAAGTTTGTTTAGTACAACGAAATTTAGTTTAGTTGATTTTGGGTGTGGTAATGGCGGATTTTTGCATCTCTTAAAAAAAAATGGGATTAAAAACTTAGTTGGAATAGATAAAAAATTTAACAATAATTGTAGTGAAAATGGGATATTTTTCTCAAATAGTCTTGACGCTTATGAAAAAAAATTTGATTGCATAACCATGTGGGGAGTTTTAGAACATGTTAATAATCCACTAGCGCTTTTAAAATATATTGCTAAATTTATAAAAAAAAACGGATTTTTGGTAATGGAGTTTCCAAGTTCAGACTCGATGTTAATGAGCTATATAATGCAACACAAATATGATGCGCCAAGATATTTAGAGAAAGGAAGACATTTATTTTTCTTTGGCAAAAAATTTATTGAAATTTTAGAAAAAAAAATCAATTTTAAAATTTATGACATAGAAACCAATGGTCTTGACATTCAAACAATAATTGGTGAAAAAGTGAAAGTTAAAGAAAAGGATATTTTTTCTATACAAGAGAAGTTAGATAATAATTTAATGTCCGATCACTACAGGATAGCTTTAAAGAAAATATAAATATCTAACTGTCTATTTACTCAGTTCATTAATTAGACTAATTAACCCATGCCTAATCTCAATATTTCTTTTCGGAAAATATTTTATTTCTGGTTTTTTTTTATAAGTATATGGAGTAATATTATAATGACCATATTTTGTAATTTTTTTATATTGAGGTTTTGATTTTATATTAAGCATTTTAGATAATAGCTTCATAATTTTCGTAATTCTAACTTTTTTCTTACCTGTAATTAAAACATTTTTGTTTTTAAATTTGTTATTAAGAATTTCATAACTAGCTTTTGCCGCATCTTTTACATTTATATATCTTCTTACTGCATTAGAAGTTCCACCTGTATATTTCAAAATATTTTTTTTTAGAGCATTGCTAATAATTTTTGTTAAATTATTTTTTTTATTAGAACGTGCGCCATAAACTGTGCCAAATCTTAGAATTGTATAATTAAGTGAATATCTTTTATTATATTCTTCAATATAAAGTTCAGAGGCTTGTTTACTAATTCTGTAGAATCCACCTTGTGCACTATGAATGTAAATTGAACTAGCAAAAACTAGTCGTTTAGTTTTGTACTTAGCACAAAATTCCAAAATTTTTAAAGTAAAAAGAATATTAATTTGAGCACTTCGCTGTGGATTATTTAGGCAATCGCCAATATCAGACATCCCAGCAAAATGATAAACAAAATCAGAATTTTTAATTGCTCGTTCAAGTTTTTTAGTGTTCTTTAAATCTGAAATAATTATTTTTTGATCACTTTTGATCCATGGTGATTTTTTTTTATCAAAAATTGTAACTTGATATTTTTTTTCAGTAAAAATATCTGCAATATGAGAACCTAAAAATCCACTACCACCTATAATCAAAACTTTTTTCATCTTTGTTTAATATACAAATAGTCTTACTTTTTTGAAACCTAAAAACTTAATTAATTTATTTTTATTAAAATTTTTTATTTCTTTTTTTTTGGTCCTAATTGAAGCTATGAATATTATCTTATTACATTTTTTAAGTTTCTTTAAAGATATTGTAACTCTTGATTTTGGAAATTTAGGGGAATTTTGAGTATAGTAATAATCATGTATCTCCCTTTTCTTCGAAAAAATACTAGCAAAATGACCATTGGAACCTAAACTTAAAATTGCAAGTTTGAAATTAATTTTATTTATTCTGTTATTAAGTTTAGACATATTATTTTTATCTATTCTAGATAATTTATATGAAATAAAATTTTTACTTAAAATAAGTTTTTTTTTTATCAATTTTTCAAAAAAAAAGTCATTTCTTAATTTCGAATTTTTTTTTACTAATCTCTCATCACTTAATAAAATAATATTGTTTATTTTTTCATCTAAATCTTTAAATATTTCTTTAATTGTACTACCGCCACTTATTATAAATGGATGTTTATTTCCTTTGATTAAAGAGAGAATGTAACTTAAAATTTCATTTTTATTTTGGAAGTATTTTTTCAAGTCTTGAATAAAATTAATTTGTATTGATTATATAAAAATACACTATTTTTAAAATAAAATAATATTTATTTAAATAAAATGTAACTAAATTTGATTTAAACTATATTTAAAATATATGATACCAATAAATATACTTTCATATAAAAAGAAAAATAAATAATATATCTATGATCTAATGAAAAATTTTATCAAAACTTATAAAATTTTATTACTATTAATCTTTTTATTTTTAATTATGATAATTAATTTTAATGAAATTCGTAGTTTCGCAAGATCTAAATTATCAGATAATCACAAAATCCTTATTAAAGAATTTTTTTTTGGAAAAGAATATCTTGAAGAAATAAGTTTTTATAGAAAATTAGGTTATAACAGATTTCAAATACCAAAAACTCAATTTATAGATTTAGAGTTCAAAAAAATTCCTTTAGAAGGGTTAAAAAGTTTTGAAACTCGTTACAATATTGGAATGGTAAAAGGAAAAACTAAAAAATTTTTTTTAGAAGATCTTGAAGATGGAATATTAGTAGCTTCGGCTTCAGGAGAATTTAATTTTTCAACTGATTACTCTTTTACTGACTTTAAAAAGGTAGATACAAATTTGAGTGAATTAAATATATTTCAATTAGTTGATATTTCAAAAATAGAAAATGAAATTTTTGTTTCTTTCTCGATTAAAAGTGAAAATGATGAATGTATTTATTTAGGAATAGCTAATGCTAATATCAATCAAGAGAGACTTCTATTTGATCTTTTTTATAAGGAAAATCAGTGTACATATGAGACAAATGGATTAGGTGGCAGAATATATCCTTATATCTTTAAAGAGAAAAAGGGATTCCTACTTACAACTGCCGCTACTAGTAAAATGAAAAAAAAATCTCAAGATGTAAAATCTTTTTTTGGTAAAATTTGGTTTTTTGAATTTGCAACAAAAAATAAGATTTTGTTTTCTGTTGGCCATAGGAATCCACAAGGATTAATAGTAGTTGATGACATTGTCATTTCTACAGAACATGGTCCTTATGGGGGAGATGAAATTAACAATATTAAATTTGGTAAAAATTATGGATATCCTGTATCTTCATATGGTGAATTTTATAAATTCAAAAAAGATAAAGAAAAATTAAAAACACCGAAATACGAGTTATCAAAATCACATTTAGATAATAATTTTGAAGAACCAATTTTTTCATTTGTACCTTCGATTGGGATTTCAGAGATAGAGAAGATTTCAAATAATTTTTCTGAATACTGGATTGATAATTTTTTAGTTACTTCATTAAATGGAAGAACAATCTTTAGGGTTAAATTTGATAATAAGTTTGAAAAAGTGATTTACATGGAACCAATGTTTGTAGGAGAAAGAATTAGAGATATTAAATATATAAAAAATGAAAAACTAATTGTACTGGCGCTTGAGGAATCAGGCTCTATAGGTGTTTTAAGTATCAATAAATTTAACTAGAGTTTTTTTTTAAAAATTGGGATATATTTTTTTTTGTATTTTTACTATCAAGACAATAAAAATTTCTATTTTTAACTGATACATTTCTTGTTTTATTTTGCCTAATGACTCTTTTTAAGTTTTTGTAGGTATTAATTCTATATTTTTTTATTTTTTTAATTCCGTAGTACCATTGATTATTTATTCCATCGGGATCAATAAAATAAGCCTCCTTATTGCTCCCGAGAAGTTCCACGATCATAGTAGATGCAAATGACAAGATTATTTTGCTTTTAAATGCCCAAGCGTAGCTAGAATTCAAACTTTTATCTCCAATAATTATTTTAATATTAGAATCAGATAATATTTTTGTTTCACGAGCATCTCCTAAAAAGTCTCTATGATGTTTATAAAAAATTTTTTTATCAGGAAAATCATTTGCAATTTTTTTAATCCACGGAATAAATTTTTTATAATAGCTATTGTGATAATCATTATTTATGCAACCTCTTGGCCATGGAGCATTAATTCCAATTATTAAAATATCTATGTTAGGTATTTTTGAAAAATTTTTTTTTTGTTTAAACCAATTATTTTCCATAACGAAGGATCCAACAGGTTTAAAAAATTTTATTTCTCCACCTAAATCGTTACATATTTTTCCTTGATTATTACCTAAAGAGAAAAAAATATCAGAATAAATAAAGCAACTGATTGATAAAGTACAAATATTTTTTTGAAAACAAGAAGTTTTCAAACCACCATTTTTTTTGAATAAATAATTCTGTAAAACATTAGTGTCATAAAATCTAAAATTAAAATAATATTTTCCATAATATTCAGAATAAAGTCTTTTATATTTTACAAAATCATAAATTAAAAATCTAAATAAAGAAAATAAGTTTATTCTAAAAAAAATTGAATATAAAAATATTTTAAAGATAAAAAAAAATAAAAAAATTCTTTTAATAAAACTAAAGTCAGTAAATTTAAGAAAATCTCTTCTTACATTTATGAATTCAGTTTTTTTATGCTTATAGTCTAAGTTTTTATAACCAATCAGAAGAATTGAATTAAAATAATTTGAAAAATATTTGTGACGGTTAAAGTCATTTTTTGTATAGATATTATCACATATAAGATCAACTTTTTTTCTTTTATTTTTTTTATATATTAAACTATTTATTAAAAAAAGAATTAGAAATATAGTTAGAAATAAAAAATCATAGAAAATATTACTGAAATTATAATTACTATTAAAACTTTTTTTTTCAAATCTATAAGACCTGAATAAAATTTGTTTTGATCTTTTTTCTAAAATTTCTTTAGGAACATCTAAAATTAAACTTAAATCATAAAACAACTTTTTTAAAATTGAATTTTTTTGAATATAAATATTTATAAAATTGACTAGATCTTTGACTATACCATAAACTTTTTTTTTGTTACTTTTATAGAAAAAAATTGATTGAAGTTTCATTTTAAATTTTAATAATTTTACTATTTAAACAAATAAATTTTCTTTTAAAGATCTATTTTTTTAATATTTGATTATTTTATTTATATGATTATTTTAACAAATATTGATATTTTTTTCATTGAAATTATCTTTCTAATTCTTTTTTCAAAAAATTAGCTTATAATCTTGATCAGTGTTTAAAAGGCAATCAATAATTTACACATGTAAAAATAAATAAATAAAATTTATAAATGATAAAAAAAAAATTTACATGTTTATTTTTGGGTTATGGAAAAAAAAAAACAAATCTAATAGATTTTTTAGAAAAAAAAGGTGTGTGCGTAAAACATGTAAATAGAAAATTAAATAATAAAGATCTAAAAGGAATAGATTTGGCAATTTCTTTTGGTTATAAAAAAATTTTGGATAAAAGAATTTTAAATAAACTTAAAAGACCAGCCTTAAATTTACATATTTCCTATTTACCGTTCAACAGAGGTTCTCACCCTAACTTTTGGTCATTTATAGAGAATACACCCAAAGGTGTTTCTATACATGAAATTGATAATGGATTAGACACAGGAAAAATAGTTTTTAGAAAAAAAATTTCTTTAGATCCAAAAAAAAAAAAATTCTCTACTTTTAAAAAAACTTATTGTTATCTTATAAAAGAAGTTGAAAAATTATTTATTTCAAATTTTAATTTGATTAAAATTAATCAGTATTCATCTTTTAAACAAAAAGGCAAAAAAACTTTTCATACAAAGTTTGAACTTCCAAAACTGTTGAGAGATTGGGATATTAATATATTGGAGTTTAAAAAATTATATTTTAAAAATTCTTTAAAAAAATAGGCTCAAATTTTTTTTTATTTTTTTTTATTTTTTTTCCTAATAGTTTAAAAAAATATTCAGATCCAGCACCAATAAGCGGCCTCTTTGTAATAATATGTTTTTTAGTAAGCTTAGTGCCTTTCTTAATATCAATGTTTGCAAAAATTGATCTCCTTAGAAACTTTGAAATTTTTTCTGATTTTCTCAAATTTTTATCTCTTTTACCTAATGATAAAAAAACTTTTTCACTTCTATCTCTCAATTCTTTTAGAGATTTATAATCTAAAGAAAATTCACTATCAGTAGATTTTATTCTGTTTGAGATTTTAAAGTGTTTTTCAATTACTTTTGCTCCTAAGACAGTAGCAGCTAATGAACTGTTTATGTCATTAGTATGATCGGAAATTCCAATTATATAATCTTTATATTTTTTTTTGTAAATTTCAAGAGTCGAAACATTGCTATCATCTTCAGGGGTAGGGTATCCTGAAACACAATATAATATGATTATTTTTTTATGAAATTTTTTTATCTCATTAATTGCATTATCTATTTCTTTAAAAGTTGCCATTCCAGTTGAAATTATTATAGGCTTATTTTTTTTTGCAATACTTTTTATTAAGTTTAAATCTGTAATTTCAAATGATGCAATTTTATAAAGTGGAGGTTTAAATTTTGACAAAAACTCTAAGGATCTTTCACTAAAAGGAGAACTAAAAATGGGAATATTTATTTTTTTTGCCAATGAAAAAGCATCACTATGCCACTTAAATGGTGTGTGGGCTTTTTTATACAATTCCCATAAGTATTTACCTTTCCAAATTCCATCTCTAATTTGAAATTTTTTATCTTTAGATTTTATTGTTATATCTGACGGTTCATAAGTTTGAATTTTTATTAAGTCTGCTCCAGCCTGTTTTGCAATTTTTATATGTTGTAAAAAGCTCTTTTTACTTCCATTATGGTTACCTGAGATTTCAGCAATAATTAAAGGTCGATTTTTTTTAGTAATTTTTATTTTTTTTGATATATTAATTTTCATCAACAGTTATTTTTTTATGAATAATAAACAAAACTTTGAATACTATAATAATTTAATCAATAAGATCCAAAATACTAGAAAAAAGAATAATAAAAATTGGATGGATTTGATGAAAATTGCTTTTAAATATAGGCCTAGCGAAGCTAGAATAGTTGTAAAAAAAATTTTTTCTGAGGATAAGAAAATTAATAAATTAATTCAAAAATTAGTAAAATAATAATAAATAAGGCTACAGCCAAGGTTTTTTTTGAAAATTACTTTACAAATTTACTCATAATGTATATGTTCAACAGTTGAACATATATGCAAGATAATCAAGATCACTTTGAGCTTTTAAGAAAACTTAATAAGCATCCAAAAGCTACCCAAAGGGAATTGGCAAAATCTTTAGGTTTTAGTTTAGGAAAACTTAATTATTGCCTTAAAGCGCTTAAGTCAAAGGGATTAATAAAGATTAAAAATTTTGAAAAAAATCCCAATAAGTTTAACTATTTTTATATTTTGACACCAAAAGGTATTTCTCAAAAGACAAAACTTACTTTGAATTTTATGAAAAGAAAAATGAGAGAATATGATGAGTTAAAAAAAGAAGTCGAGAGAAAATGAAATTTAAACTAAAAAAATTAACTTATAAATCTTTAAAATCTATTTTTTAAAATAGATTCATTATTCATGGATAAATATTTCAACAACTTTGCAGCCAGATTAACAAATGCACCAAGATATCTTAATAATAATGGAATCAAAAAAGCTTTTAGAGATTTAAAAAAATATTACTCTGGCTCGACTATAATCAATTTTCATAAGAAAGAAAAAGTAGGTTTATGGAAATTGCCACTACAATGGGAGGTAGATAAGGGAATTTTGTATGATCCAGTTGGGTTAAAAATATCAGATTATTTAAGAAATCCATTAGAACTTTTTTCAAATAGTGTTTCCTTTAAAGGTAAAATTAAGAAAAGTGACCTATTAGAAAATCATATATATTCTGATAAAAACAGACCTAATATCATTCCTTTTCATTATCAAAATCAGTTTAGAGAAAAAACTAAAGAATGGGGCTTTTGTGTTCCTTACAAAAAACTTAAAAAGTTTAAAAACGGAGCTTATAAAGTGGATATTCAAACTAGCTTTAAAAAAACTGATATGGAGTCTTGCTATTATGTAAAAAATGGTAAGAGTAAAAATAAAATTCTTTTTGTTTCTCATTTTGATCATCCAAATCAAATAAATGATGGTCTTTCTGGAACTTTGTGTAGCTTTGAACTATTAAGTAAGCTGAAAAGGACTAAATTGAGTTATGCAGCACTTTCTACTCCAGAAATAGTTGGATCAATTTTTTTTACAAAAAAATACGCAAAAATAAAAAAAATTAAACATGCACTAATGTTAAATTTTTGTGGAACAAAAAGTGGACTTGTTTATTCTAAAACTACAAAAGAAAATACATTCATAGACAAAATAATATTCCATATTTTAAGATTTAAGAAAAATTCTAAAATAGTTAAATTTAGAGAGATAATAGGTGCAGACGAAATAGCTTTTGACAATCAAATTTATAAAATACCTTGTGGTTCAATTTACAGATGGCCGTATAAAGATTATCACACAAATAAAGATAATTTTAAAAACTTTAATTTTTTAAAATTTCGAGAGACATTAAATTTTCTTAATGAAATTATTTTTATAATTGAAAATAATTCCACATTTAAAAATAGATTTAAAGATTTACCAAAACTATCTGATCCAAGTCTAGATCTATATTTTTCTCCAAGATATTGGCAAACAAATAAGATTCTATTTGATAAAAAGAGAATTTTAGGATCA
>MDTG01152401.1_pt1 | contig 11526 bp, 9 predicted proteins | sample 811421 | NCBI WGS metagenome assembly MDTG01 (sample SAMN05326645, study PRJNA326480) | marine metagenome | isolation source: seawater | place: Pacific Ocean: South East | collected 2011
CAAAATGATATGGGTATTTTTTCACAACAAACTGTTACTGTTGGCGATCTTTTTATTGGAGCAATTGTTCCAGGCATCATGATATGTCTAGGCTATCTTTTTTATACGATTTTTAAAAATAAAAATAATTTAAATCTTAAAGATTATTCAACTGATTTGCGAATTGGAAAAATAGAAATATTTAAGACACTTGCTCTTCCAATAACCTTAATTTTTTTAGTGCTAGGTTCTATATTTGCAGGGATCGCTACACCAACTGAAGCTGCCGCAATAGGAGCTTTTGGGGCTCTTGTAATTGCATTTATCAATAGAAAAATTAATCTAAGATTTATTAAAGAAACTTCAGAAAAAACTGCTGTGGTATCCACAATGATCTTCACAATCCTAATCGGTGCATCAATATTCTCACTGATCTTCCGAGGTGTTGGAGGAGATGAATTAATAAATCTTATCTTTAGCTCTCTTCCAGGCGGAGAATATACTGCCTTGATTTTTGTTTTGCTTGTAATATTTTTGTTAGGTTTTATCTTGGACTTTATTGAAATTTGTTATGTTATTGTTCCTTTAATTGCTCCTCCACTTTTGATGATGGGGTTTGATCCAGTTTGGCTAGCTATTCTTTTTGCAATTAATTTACAAACGTCATTTTTAACTCCACCCTTTGGATTCTCATTATTTTATTTAAGGGGCGTGGCTGATGAGAGCATTCAGACCAAAGATATATACAGAGGTGTAATGCCTTTTATTGCAATTCAACTTTTTATATTATTAATTGTAATTATATTTCCGTATATTATTATTTAGTTATAACTGCTTATTTAGCCCAATACTTTTTATACATATTTTCTTGGAATTGATTAGCTTCAATCTCCCATGGCCTTTTGTTGTATGAAACATTGGTATAATCTTTGCCGTGCCAACTCCAACCATACAGTTCTCCTTTTAAAAATTGTTTACAGTGAATTAGTTCATGAGCCAATGTAGATATTTTTTGATCTAGCTCAACTTTTTTTCCATTACATTTTTTTGCAATTTTTATGTTTATTGTATTTTTGTAGTCATAGCTACACAGCCCCAAAGCAGGCCCTGGTTCGGCTTCATTGACTTCAATTTCTTCGACTTCTTCAATGTTTATAAATGTTTCATTCTCATAAAATGGCATTAAGTGGAATAAAATACGCTCGGCATATGCCCGAACTTCTTTTTTTTCAAGATCTGATCCGTTAAAGTCTAGAGTAAAGCTATCATTTTTTATATGAAAGGGTATGTTAAATCTAAATTTCTTAAACATGGGTGCCAACAGATCATTTATAAAATCTGCAGATGTTATATGAAAATAGTAAGCTATTAAAAAAATTAATATTGCTAATACTTTTGAGGCTGGAGATGACATTAGTTTTGGTATCGATTCAATAAAATTTAAACCAAAAAATATGCTCATTACCATAGAGGGAAATAAGGCCCAAAATAATGCAAAAAAGGCAGAAACAAAAATAGCGAAGTAATGACTATAAAAAAGGCCTAATAGTATGGCAAGCAAAAACGGAAGAATATAAATATTATTGAAATAAGTTGCCACTGCAGTTGATACTATAAAAATCTCAAGCAAAATAAACCAAGAATTAGAGAGATTTATAGAAGCTTGAGTAATATTATTTCTTATGTAATTGTTCATAATTATTTTAACCCCAGCCTTAAATAGTCACGAATGCATTCAAACATGAAAACATAAAAGTCATCCCAATCATCCTGAGAGAACTCATAACCAAAGAGTTCTTTTCCTATTTCATCTTTTGGATTAATACCTTCGTTTATGCATCTATTCCAATAATCTCCCAAAGCAACTTTATGGATTCTTCTTTTATAGCTAGTGCTTTGATTTGATATTTGATAATTTGTTGTAAGTGCTATCTTTGGTCGTTTATTTTTTGGAATGACTATTTTGTCTTTGCCTTTTCTTTCTACCTCAATATCGCCAGTAACCATAGTAAAAATAGACTCAATACTAAAATCTTTTCTTAGATCATCAATAAAAATATTTTTAGTATCTACATCAACATTTGAGAATTGAAACCTTCCACCTAAATTAGGATTATCTCTGTATTTTTTTCCATCTTGAGTGCTTTGCTTAATTAAGTGACTGATGCTTCCAATAATTAAACTTTTACCAGTCCCGCCCTCTAACTTTTCTTCAGTAGAAAATTTATCAATTAAAAAAACTGCTTTTGCACATGATGGATCGTTATATGAATGAATTAAATAACCTAAAGCTGTTCGCAATGAAAGTAGTGTTTCTTTTGAGGATTTATCTGCTAAGTATTCATCGCGCCAGTTTCCTGAGTCTGAATCTCTATTTTTATAAAGAACAGCCATCTCAACAAATTTTTTAAATAGGTGATCCCTCTTGCTAGAAGTTACCTCAAAGATTTCTGGATCACCCTGAAACTCTCTTTTGACTATTGAAGATTCCCAAACACTCTCAACCAAATCATTATATGAGATAATTTCATAGCTATTTTTAGTGATTCTAACAATGCAGTTTTTGAAGGCTTTATAAGCTACGTTTTTGGTATCTTTTAATTCATTTAGTGTAATTGTATTTTCATAGCCTACTGATGAAAAAACCTTTAGATGGTCTATTACTGATTTCTGTAATGCTAGGTCCGAAAACTTTACCCAGGCTCCTAAAAGCTCACTCGAGCCTGATGATGCACAATCAATATAATTAGAAATCCATCTTTTAGTCTCAATAATGTTAAAGAACTTTATAATTCCTTTCTCATTAAGTATGATTTTCTTCTTAAGATTTCTATCCTCAGAGTTTTGATATAGTCCAAAACCTTTTTCTTCGAGGAATATTTTAAGTAGATGAGGGTCCACTTTATGATCTGAAATAAAAGCTATGTCTGAGTAGATTTCAGGAACATCATCATTGCTAGTTTTTTTATACTTTGTTTCGATTTTTTTATTACTCTGTGCTGATGATTTTTTAAAAATTTTAAATACTGGATCAAGAGCATCGCGAAGAAAATCTGCACAAGTAATGTGAAAATAAAAGCCAATCCAAAATAATATAAATGCAAAAACTTGAGAGCTTGGAGAAGATAAAAGATTTGGTAATGATGTTATAAAATCCACATTTGTAAATATACTTATAATCATTGAAGGCATTAATGCCCAGATTAAAGCAAAGCAAACAGAAATAAGTATAGAAGTTAATTTTAAATAAAATAAAAATACTAATATTAAAAGTGCGGCAGCAAAAATATATATATTTGAAAAATATGATGCTAATGCTACTGAAAAAACTAGTATTTCTACTATTACAATTTTCCAGGAAGCAAGATTTAAAGATGCTTGCGTAAAATCTTTTCTGAAGTTTTTCATTGATCTCTCCATTTAATATAGCTATTACTTTTCATTTCTTCGTATTCCTTTTTGGCTGATATGGGTAAGTTAGATAAATAATCACAACATTGATCTATTTGCTCATGAATATGGGCTGTTGCTGCTGTATCACTAATTTTTGTCCCTCTGCGAGCTGTTAACTCTATGTTGTAAACATTCCATTTTCTCCATGTGCTTTTTGCAGCTAATGAAATCTCTTTACATGAGAAGATCGCATCAATAAGTATTTTTAAAAAATCATCGCCGTCATGTTTAAAATATTCCTGTCTGAGTTCGTAATAGTTATTAGTAATAAAAATTATCTTCTTATTATTTGTTGTAAAGCTTATTGATTCGCTTTCAGAACTACCTGAAGGAATAGTAATTTGTACTTCAACTGAATTAAGGTTTTTTATTTTCTTCTGTGAATAAAAGTAATTTTTTTCTTTCATACTTAATCCTTAAAATTTAAAAAGTTATAAAACTTTTTGCTATAGCTGAAATAACAAAGATTATCGTTATTATCAGAATCGAGTTTAAAAATCGATTCAAAAAATTATTCAAAATTTTAGCTCTCTGAACTCTTAATCTTGCTTCTTCTGCTTTCAATGAAATATGATTTTCAATAAGAGATATGTCAAAGTCTGAATAATCTTGGTCCGTGTAGTTTTGCTCTAACATTATTCACCCTCCTTTTTTTTCAAGTCGTCTAATAAGCTTAGTGGTATTAATTTTTTTACGACCTTTGTTGGTCGTTCCTTAAGAGTTTTAATTTCTGTTCTAACATTTTTAATTTCTAACGCTAATTCTTTTTTTGCATCTTGATCAGCTTCAAGAATTTTATTTTTTTTTCTTAAAGACACGAGTTGGTTCTTTAATTCTTGCTCTTTATTTTTAAGTAACTGTATTTCTTCTTGATACTGCTGACTGTTCTTATGAGATTCATGCTTTGCCTCTTGAATGGCTTTGTTATTCAAATCTGTATTTTTCTGTATGAGTTCGTAAGCACTATCTTCTATTCTCTTTTTTGTAGCCCTATACCTTTTCTCTGCCTGTACTGTTTTTACAATATCTCCAGAGACCTCTTTAAAAGTTTGAAGGGTCTGTTTCCATAGCCACTTGTCTTTTCTGATGGAGTATTTCTTTTCTAGCTGTACTGATACAATAATAAGTATTGGACCTAGAAGAGATAGACCAACACAGGCCAACCAAATGAACCAAAATGAAAATTCTTTAAGTTCTTGAATTGATATTAGGGATGCTTCCTTCATATAGTAAACACTAGAAATCTTGAACAACCAATTGCTGTTCTTTATTTCATTTATATGTTCACTCAAGGCAAGCATTTGATTTTGTGATTTATCAATCAGGCTTTCAATATGCTTAATTTCTAGATTAATAATGTCTAATCTCTTGTCATCATTTTTGGCTATTGAGCTTCTACTATGAATAAGTTCAATTTCCTTATTAGATAACTCATTGATTTTATTATTATGTTCATTTATCAAAGCGACATTACTCTCTGATAATGAGCTTAGATCTAATATCTTTTTTTGTGCATTGCTTATTTTATTTCTAAAGTTTGCAATTTCTTTTGAAATTTTACTTTTTTGAAATCTATGGCTAGATTCTAAATTTTGGATCCTTTTATTGAAGGTTTCTATTACAGAGCTTTTTCTATAGAAAGTTGAGTTTTCTAGCTGTGCTAATTTATTTTTTTCGAGGTTTTCTAGCTCCTGAAAAAAGTTTGCTTGAATTTTTTGCTGCTGTTCTTCGAGACTAGTAATTGTACTTTGGAAGGACTCGATATTTAAAGAGTGTAATTTTTTTTCCTCATAATTGTTTTTATCGTTAATGTCTTGAATAAGTTTTAATTGTTGAGACTTTTCTCGTCTAATGTCCTCAATTTCCATCTGAATATTTTGATAATTACTTCCAGTTTTAAGAGGTTTTAGTATTTGTTTTTTATTAATTAAAACTAATTTTTTTGAATTCTGATTCTGGATGTAATTATTGAGATCATGCTTTTGGCTGTTTGCATTTGTGACATTTTGGATTGTCTCATGTTGTAACAGGGACGATACATTTAATAAATTCTCTAACGTAAAAAAAAGAGATATGCTCAATGCTAGTGTTGCAAATATCATGAGTGCTGGAGATTGATATCTTGCTAGTGCCTCACTAGTCAAAAGTTTTGAGAATTCTGCAACAGAAACTATCGCCAGATATACAAATGTGATGCTAAATATGCTCTTGCCGCTTGTACCTGATCCATTAGCTAAAACAGCGGCATAGACACCTAATAAAATTACACATATCTCTAAAAAAAAGGCAAAAATATAAAGTTTTTTTGAAAGTTTTTTAGCACTTACTTCTAGTTGTGATAACTGCAAATTTTGAATGCCAGCCTCAGGGTGGTATGAAGCTGGGCTCACATGTTTTGGATTATATGAGCCCATCTTGATTATCCTTGTGTATTAAACTCAAGGTTAGATTCTGAGTTTACATTTGTACTGTTAATATTATCTAAGTCTTCCTCTTTGGTCTTATCATCAGATCCCATGAATTCATCAAAAATCCTGCTACCATCATCGAAGTCGATAATTTTATACTCGCTTGAAATATATTCATCAGTTTGTCCCTGCAGATATCTTTGCAATGTTCCAACATCTGCTAAGAGATCCTGGATCTCACTTGATCCGATTGAGCTGAGTCCTGAGCCATTACCTGGATTCAATACTTTTGCAAGATCATCAGTACTCTCCACTAAACCCAAATCTGTCTCTAATTGGATGGTTTTAATGCCAGCAACTTGTATATTGTCCATATTTAAATCGATTTGCTTCTTAGTTCTCAAAATTGTGTTTGCAATAGCCTCTTTTTCGAGCAGAAGTGTTGTAATCTCATTCTTCTTTTCAGCAATATCAATTTGAATTGAGTAATTATCGGGGTTTAATTCGAAATTTCTCTCTAAAGTTATATACTCACCTTTTGCAGACCTTAATTTTTTATCAATCCACTGAGTTCTGGACAAATTTGCTTTAAGCTTACTGTTTAGCAAATCACCAGACTTTTGAAGCTCGTAAGTAGCTGTTTGTTGATTTTCAATGGCTTCTTTGAGTTTTTGAGACACTGAATACAAAAACAAACTTGGATTTTGCATCTTCATTTCTGTACTCCATGTGGTAGATTCTTCAATGTTTCTTGAAATACCATCAATAAATGGCTCATTTTTTAAGATAAATATCCAGATAATTGCTCCAATAAGAACAGCAATCGGAACAGCTAAAAGTGTTCTAAGGGGTATTCCCATAATTTTTCTCCTAAGCCCTATTATTTATTGATGGGCTAAACCGGGCTATTAATCCAGTCCATACGTTAAAATACTTAGCTATATTTGTTTACAAGCCATATTTCATTATCTAAATACTCCTGATTTAGCTGCTCTAACATGGTTTGAACAAACGTTTCTGATGAATCAAAGTCATGGTCCTCATATGACCATTCATCTGTTTCATGCGAATATTTCATATCTATAATGTTTTGCATTTTTTTTCTCCTTCTAATATTAAGATCGTTAAAATTAAGCCTCCGATTCAAGTCGATAAAGACAACGAGTACACTCCTGAGGTTTTTTTTGTGTATAGTTTTTGTGCTCACTACACCTCTGTCGTCTCTCAAAAAATCTTTTAATTGATATTTTTTTTATAAAATTCATCATATGGTTACCTCTTAATTTATTTAACTTTCGAAGAGGTTTATTTCTTCATTTGCAGTGATAATTTTTGAAATTTTGTCTAACTCAGAATTATGAATATCTTTTAAAGATTTTTTTGTGTAAATTCCACGATTTGAAGTCCACAGCTCAAATGATGCTTTATAATCATTATCATCCCTGGGCAGCTCTCTCTTCAAAAAAAGAATAAACTTATCAGCGGTTAAACCATATTCTTTAAGAATATCTTCAGTTACAAGAAAGTATTCTTCACTCTGGATGATTTCCTTCATTGCATATACAATTTCGACTTCAACATATTGATCTATATTTCCAAGTTTAAATTTCATAGTTTTACTCCTGAGTGCCATTGCACCACTACTGATAAAATTTAATACTTTTTTTTTAAATAAATATAAACGTTTACCTACAGTTAACTGTAGGTATGAAAATAATGTAAAATTTGATTATGAAAAAGCTTGAAACCATTTCAAAAGAAGAATTTTCATTATACATGCATGACTTAAATAAAAGTATAAAGAAAAATAAAGAATATATTTTGGGAATTTCAAAACCTCAGGAAGATAAAAATGGTATGTTTCATGAGTTTTCAAAAATATTAATTAAGGCAAATAGTTTAAGAGCTAAAAAAAGAAAAAGATTTGGTGATTTTCTTTTTAGTAAAGAATTTGAAAATTCAATATATACCGAAGTAGGAAATTTTCTGGGTATCAGCAAAGAGAATATTTTAAATAAAAAAGCAAGAAATAAAATATCAGCTTCAGTTATTAACAACACATTTCAGTCTTCAGATGCTGAAACTAATTATTTCTTAGATGACTTTAAAGATCTTGAATTCAGATATGGAGAAAATAAGTATATAGATATACCTAACTTATATAATATTTATCCCCTAGCAAAAGAAGAAGTTTTTTCGTCATTCTTCATTAGAGAAGATAGGCTATTTCGGAATAATTTATGTGTTAGTTTTTCAAAAAAAAACGTTGTTAAATCAACTACTAAGAACGGAAAAAAGTTTAGCAAAGTTTTCTTTGATAAGAGTATGCTCGATGATGGTTCGTATAAATTAGAGAGCAATGAAGCTGAATTAATACATAGAATAGAAACAGATACTAGGCATGAGAAACTAAAAATAATAGGCCCAAGTCTTATTAAGAATTGGGTTAAGGTTGAAGGACATCATAATTTTTCAGGTGTTCTTCGTTTTAAATCAATTAGTAGGTCTGTCACTTCAAATGATTTAGCACTTGAAGCAAAGTGGACCATACTAAAGAAAAATGAGGATATAAAAAAATATAAAGAAAAATATGAAGATATTTATTTGAATGATAATTTCGTCAAGGGGAATAATGAAAAAAGATTTTATGGATTTAGGTTTAAAAATAATCAAAAAAATAGGAAAAAACTACTTGAGTTCTTCTTAAGTAAGAGTCATATAAAAGTTGCTAACAATAATTCTCATTGGCTAAAAGATGACAAAATTGACACTGTTATTTACCTTGCAACTGGAGACTTTATTATAGATGTATATAAATTTGCAAACGTAGATTTTCCTGTCAATCCAGAAAGCTCATATAATAAAACCAGCTCGATAGTTAAGATGCCAGTTTCGATTTCTGATGTCATAAATAATATTATTTTTAGAAAAATAGAAAGGATAAATTTATGCAATGGGCCCTATCGGGACTCCGATGAAACATGCAATGTGGTTTGGGATGAAGATTGGGAAGAATATGTCGGTCATGTAAGAGAATTTATTGACTTACTAAAAACATATACAAAGCCTGTCGACCTTAACGATTCAATATCCTTCCTCCAAAGTCAGATAGAAGCAGTAACATATAAATTATCAGATAAAGCAAGAGAAGCATCAGGAAATTTAAATGATAGTGATTTTATTAAAATGCTTAGCATTGCTCACGGTAAAAATGATGTAAGAAGCATTATGAGCAATTGGTGTGCAGAAGAAAAAGAAGATTACTTTAGGCCTCGATCTAATGTTGAAATTTTAAATATTATTTGGCGTTTTGTTGAAGAAAAAAATCAAATGGTTAAACCGAAATATATACCTTTTGAGGAGGTTGAACAATATTATGGAGATCTACGTTTTAGAAAAGAACATGATGTTAAATATATCATAAATAATCTTGAACAAAATTTACGAAAAAAAAGCGTTAATGAATTAAAAAAAATAGATGCTTGGCTCAATGATGAGCAAATAAGATTCTCTGAGCAGTACTATAAAAACTTTGAAAAACACCCAGAAGCATCTTCAGGCAGATATAAAAGAATTATACAAAAATATAAAAAATTACCCCCAGAAGATGTATTTAAAGAATTTAAAAGAATCTATTGTCTCTTCACCGAAGATGAAATTGAACAGTACACTGGAAAATTATTAAAAGAATCGCCACAAAAAATATTAAAAAAACTTAACAGCAAACTTTTAAAGAGAAAAAAAGAAATCAGACAGAAAATTCTTGATGAGTATGACGCTAATCTAAAAAAAAATCTTTCAAAGCCATATGTACATGAACAAACATCGCTAACAGCTGTTTATATACCTCATGCCGATCAACACAGAAATAGATTTATTGAAGATAAAATGGCCGAGGAAGAGCCCCTTTTAAAAAAAGAATTAGGATATCCAAATAAGAATAATATACTTATTAGATTCACAACAAACTCTTTTAATAATTTAAAAATGTTAGAAGAGACTTTAAGTAAGTTTGAGGAAGCGAAGAAAGTACTAGCCAAGCGACCTAAGGGAAGCATATTTCAACTGTCACGTGATGATTTCAAAGCAGCGAATCTAATACAAAAGCTGGATTCAGAACTATTAACACCCGCAAGAAATAATAAAAAAGATCAAACAGAAGAAATTAAGAAGACTATCAAGACAAAAACATACGAAGATAATGAAAAAAAGATGACTCCTATTTTTGAAGCAGAAGATGAAATAAAAAGACTAACTTCTATAATGAGAAATTGGTTGGCTGATGAGGAAACTAATTATTTTAATATCAGATCTGCAAAAAAAATCTCTTATATTCCAAAGAAGAATTCAAAAAAATGGTTCTATTACCCCGATTATTACAAGGGTTCTTCAAGCAACTTAATGGAACTAGAGAATATGCATCTTGATGCATGGGATGAAAATTTAAAAGATTCAATAATTCAGATGATGAACTTAATTAGGATGGATTCTGACTATGGAAACACTTTCTTATCGGCTATCAATACTAGAAAGAAGCGCATTAGCAAAATTTTGCCAAAAAAATACATGCAAGCAAAATTAAGTAACAAAGTTAGAAAATCATATAAAAAAGAATTGTCTATGATTGCTAGACATCATAATAACGATGAAGGGTGTCAACATTTTGTCAATGATTCTAATTTGGAAATCTTTTCAGAAGAAGGCACTGCTTTATATAAAAATATTCTAGAAAAAATTGCTGTATATGCAAGAATTCAAATAAATATTAATAAAGACAAATATTTATATGGCTCTGCAGACAGCATGCTAAGAATTCAAATATTTTTAGACGGTTATAATCCATATCAAATTGGCCCTCCAGGAAGAAAAATAACTCCAGGTATGAGCGAGGAAATCTATTATCATGCAAAACAAGATATACAAGATGTAATAGATTTGTATGAACATACGCTAGAGAAATTATCACACGCTAAATTTTATACAACACAACTTTATCCTACACATCAAGAATGCTTAGGAGATTTTATTATTATTTGGGAGTCCCTCAACAACTTTAAGGCTATAAAAAAATATATTGATCTAATTTGTAAATATGATTTATATGACTTAGTTAATGAATCTTATGAACAAAACAATGTTCGAATCAAAAAATCTTACATCTCTAAAAACGACGCCAATTTTCTAATTAGAAAGAGAATAAAAGAATCGAGCCTTGATTTGAAAGAAATTAAGAAATATTTAAAGAAAAATAAAACTGCCAAATACTTAAATATAGACAAATATAGAGAATTAAAAAGAAAAATTAAAGAATCTTCATTTCTTGAGATGGAAAATATTAATGGCGTTGACAGTATTGAAAGAACAAAATTTATTAAATGGTTAAAGCAAAGATCTGGTTCTAAATCCTTAAAAAATTTCAAAATAATTGATGGAAATAATCAGATAAGAATGAGTTTTTTACCTGAAATAGATGGTAAAAAATTTTAAATTAGAGTCCTGCGTTATTTTTTTTAAGTGCTCTTTCAGCTCTATAGCTAGATCGAACCATTGGACCAGATACAACTTCAAGAAATCCTTTCTTTAGTCCAATCTTTCTATAATTTTTAAATTCTTCTGGTGTTACCCACCTTTCGATAGGATGATGATTTCTTGTTGGTCTTAAATATTGACCAATCGTCAATATATC
>MDTG01191812.1_pt1 | contig 11526 bp, 10 predicted proteins | sample 811421 | NCBI WGS metagenome assembly MDTG01 (sample SAMN05326645, study PRJNA326480) | marine metagenome | isolation source: seawater | place: Pacific Ocean: South East | collected 2011
AGAATTGGCAAAACGTTGGTTGCCATTATTGAATGCTTTTGAAGAAAATGGAGTGGATGTATGCTACGAAGTGCATCCCGGAGAAGACATTCACGACGGGGTGACTTTCGAGCGATTTTTGGAAGCTACCGGAAATCACAAAGCGGTAAATATCCTCTACGACCCTAGTCATTTTGTATTACAGCAGTTAGACTACATTCAGTATATTGATCATTATCACGAATTCATTAAATCCTTCCACGTGAAGGATTCAGAATTTCTTCCCGATGGAAAAAGAGGTGCTTTTGGAGGCTATTCCGATTGGCGTGACCGTGCGGGAAGATACCGTTCCCCAGGCGACGGACAAGTGGACTTTAAAACTATTTTCAGTAAACTTACGGAATATGGCTGCGATGTTTGGGCCGTAATGGAATGGGAGTGCGTTATTAAAAGTCCAGAACAAGGGGCTCGCGAAGGCGCACCTTTTATTCAGAAGCATATTATTGAAGCTACCCAAAAGCGTTTTGACGATTTTGCCGGAGCCGAAATAGATAAAGAAAGACTCAGAAAAATTTTAGGATTATAACTTACCATTATGAAAAAAATCACCTTACTAATAGCTTGTTTAGGCCTTATGATTTCTTGTAATGAAGCCTCCAAAAAGGAAACCGAAGAAACGCCTTCAGAAACGATACAGGAAACAGAAGCTATTACTGAAAAAGAGCCTACCAAACCCGAGGAAACCGAAATTTGGGAACCGATTCCCGATAAAGTAAATCCCTCTGCTCAAAATGGAGCGCCTAGTGATGCCCTTGTATTGTTTGATGGGTCTGGATTCGATCAATGGATTTCTTCAGTAGATTCTACGGAAGTAAAATGGAACTTGAATGATGACGGTAGTATGACCGTAAAGGACAAAACGGGAGACATTCAGACCAAAAAGAATTTTGGAAGTGTGCAATTGCACCTAGAATGGCGAAGCAATCCCGATAATAAAGCCACCAATCAAAATAGAAGTAACAGTGGCGTTTTCTTTCAGAATCGCTATGAAGTACAAATTTTGGACAATAACGACAATCCAACCTACGTCAACGGAATGGTAGGTTCCATTTATAAGCAAGCCATTCCTTTGGTAAATCCTGCCAAACCGACGGGCGAATGGAACGCCTATGACATTATTTTTCATGCGCCTGAATTCGACTCGGAAGGCAACAAAACGAAAGCAGCGACGCTAACCGTTTTATTGAACGGTGTTTTGGTCCAAGACCATTTTGAGTTGGAAGGAACTACCGAATATATTGGCTGGCCAAAAAACGAAGCACACGGTCCTGCACCTATCAAGTTACAAGACCATCAGGACATGAGTGGGGTAAGTTATCGAAACATTTGGGTACGGGAATTATAAAAGACATAATTTAAAGAGAGATGAAAAAAATAGGAATGCTAGTCATCGCACTGATGGCTTTTACAGCTTGTAAAGAGAATACCACAAAACAAGAGGAAGTGGCGGAAGCCAACGAAGTAAATTCAGAAAATATGGATAAGGAAGCAACCCATGATTGGCAAATTCTTTTTGATGGAAGTTCTTTAGATTCCTGGAGGGGATATCTTATGGAGGAAATGCCCTCCGAATGGGCTATAGAAGAAGGTGCCATGGCTTTCACGCCGGGTTCTGAAGGTGGCAAAAACATCATTACTAAAGATAAATTTACCAACTTCATCCTTTCCATCGATTGGAAAATAGCGGAAGGAGGAAATAGCGGTATCTTTTGGGGCGTGTATGAAGACCCTAAATTTCCAGAAGCCTATCAAACCGGTCCAGAAATTCAGGTGCTCGACGATGCCAAGCACCCCGATTCGTTTGTGGGCGAAGGGACCCATAAAGCAGGTGCCTTGTACGACATGATTGCCCCTAGCGATTTAGAAGCGGTAAACCCCGCAGGGGAATGGAACACTTGTGTCATTGAAGTAAACCACAAAACCAATCAAGGAAAAGTAACCCTCAATGGGACCAAAATTGTCACTTTCCCAGTAGAAGGCCCAGAATGGGACTCAATGGTAGAAAATTCCAAATTTAAAGGTTGGGAAGGCTTTGGCGCTTACCCTACTGGGCACATTGCCCTTCAGGATCATGGTGACAAAGTGTGGTTTCGAAACATTAAAATTAAAAATCTCGATTAATCCATGAGTGAGGAGCAGCAACTATATGGCTCCTTAGGCTATTGCGCTTTTATGCTGCTATTGGCCTATCTATACAAATGGAACCTTCCGAAGAAAATTAATTGGTTGTATGGCTATAGAACCCGAAGGTCCATGGCCAACGAAACTATCTGGAAAGCAGCAAATCAACATTCTAGCTCCTTCATGGTGAAACTCTGTTGGTATAGTTTTATCATTCCAATAGTTTGCTATTTCGTTTTTCCAACGTATAATTTTATGATTACCCTAGGAGGGAACACCCTATTGGTTACCAGTACACTTTGGTTTACGGAAAAATACCTCGATAAGGATTTTGATAAGAACGGAAATCCTAAAAACTAGTAATTGCCCTAGGTTTCAAGCAAGTGTATTTCTTAAAATTGTACCTTTGTCATCCTAAAACAGCTATATGATTCAGTCGATGACCGGTTATGGCAAATGCATCCTGCAGTTGCCTTCCAAAAAAATCACTATTGAGATTAAATCCCTGAACAGTAAAAATCTGGATATCAACACGCGTATCCCTTCTTTTTACCGGGAAAAAGAACTTTCACTTCGCGATAGGATTGCCAAATCTTTGGTGCGCGGAAAAGTAGATTTTAATCTGTATGTGGAAATCTCAGGGGAAGAAACTTCCGCTACCATTAATGAAGAAGTGGTGAAGGCTTACATTGCCCAACTCAGAAACATTGTAGCCGGAGACGAAACGGAGCTATTGAAAATGGCGGTTCGTATGCCAGATGCATTGAAAACCGAAAGGGATGAGATTGATGATGAAGAATTTCAACAAATTATAGCCGCTGTGGAAGACGCTTTAAAGGAAATCAACCAGTATCGCAGTGATGAAGGAAAAACGCTTGAAAACGATTTTAAGATGCGCATTGAAAGCATTTCAGAATTATTGAAAAAAGTGGTAAAGATAGACCCCGAACGGGTGGAACATGTTCGGGAACGTTTGCAAAAAGCGGTAGCCGACCTTAAGGAAGAAGTAGATCAAAATCGCTTTGAACAAGAACTGATTTACTATTTGGAAAAATACGACATCACCGAAGAGAAAGTTCGGCTTCAGAATCATTTGGATTATTTCTCGAAGACGTTAGCTTCTTCAGATTCCAATGGAAAAAAACTAGGATTCATTTCACAGGAAATTGGTCGTGAAATCAATACCATTGGAAGTAAAGCGAATTACGCTCCTATGCAGCAAATCGTGGTGCAAATGAAGGATGAATTGGAGAAAATAAAAGAACAAGCCTTAAACGTATTGTAATGAACCAAGGAGGTAAACTCATTGTTTTCTCGGCCCCTTCCGGAAGCGGAAAAACCACTATAGTGAGACATCTTTTAAATGAGAAGGATTTGAATTTAGAATTCTCCATTTCGGCTACTTCCCGAGAGCCCAGAGGCGCTGAGAAAGATGGAGTGGATTATTATTTTATAAGTACGGAAGATTTCAAGAAACACATTAAAAACGAGGATTTCTTGGAATGGGAAGAAGTGTATCGGGACAATTTCTACGGAACGTTAAAAAAAGAAGTGGAACGCATCTGGGCCGAAGGTAAAAATGTAATCTTCGACATTGATGTAGTGGGCGGTCTTAGAATCAAAAAGAAATTTCCAGATAAAACCTTGGCCGTTTTTGTAAAACCCCCAAGTGTGGACGAATTGAAGATTCGCTTAAAAAAGCGACAAACGGAAACCGAGGAACGAATCAATATGCGCATTGCAAAAGCTTCCATTGAAATGGCAACTGCTCCGCAATTTGATCATATCATCGTGAACGATCGATTGGATAATGCGCTAAAAGAAGCTGAGGATTTAGTGAGACAACACATTTCCAAACCCCCTACTTCAGAAGAGGAATAAATGATACCTTCAAAAAAAATAGGACTGTATTTCGGCACGTTTAATCCCATTCATGTGGGACACCTTACTATTGCCAACCACATGGTAGAGTTCAGCGATCTGGATGAAGTTTGGTTGGTCGTCACTCCACATAACCCGCACAAAAAGAAAAAGACCTTACTGGATGACATCCATCGCTTAGCGATGGTGCAGATTGCGGTGGAAGAGTATCCCAAATTAAAGGCCAGCAATATAGAATTTGACCTTCCGCAACCCAATTATACCGTAAACACATTAGCATATTTAGAGGAAAAATATCCTGAAGCACAATTCTCGTTAATTATGGGGGAAGACAATTTGAAAAGCCTTCATAAATGGAAAAATTATGAGGTGATTGTAAATCGTTATGACCTCTATGTATATCCTAGAATTTCTGAAGGAAATGTAGAAAATGAATTTCTAGCTCATGGAAATATCCACCGAGTGGCCGCTCCCATCATGGAAATATCCTCGACATTCATAAGAAAAGCCATTAAAGATAGAAAGAATATCCGGCCGATGCTTCCTCAAAATGTTTGGGAATATTTGGACGAAATGAATTTTTACCGCTAAACCACACTCCAAAAAGAAACCGCCCAGCTCGAAGTATTGGAGCTAGGCGGGTTCAACTAAATAACCAACCAAAAGTCTTTATCTCTTAAAAGTTGCTAATCTTCTTAGTTTGCTTTGCTATTTCAGCATTGGAAATTCGCAACTTTCCTGTTTCACTATTTTTTAAGGGGATGAACCCTTTTCCAACAAATCGGTATAACGTACCCGATGGATTGTGGAACAACTCTATTGTTGTGTCATTAATAACGGTCAATTCAAAATATTCATTGCCCATAAAGTCATAATCTAATGTTAAATATTTTAGATACCTATTGCTAGGCACATCATCAACATTGTAAATTCCCGTGTAGTCCCAGTAAATATATGGTATGGAGGTTCCATTAACATCTTCAGAACTTTGGAAGTTTCCATCTCCTCCCCCTGGCAGGAACTGTAAAAAAGTCTCGTAGTCAAATGGGTTTGGCTCCCCATAAGGACTCGTATACGATTTTTCCCAAGCTTGGTATTCCTGTAGGAAATAATGAATGTTATCATAAAACAATCGGTCGTAATCAAAATTGCTTCGCTGGTACCCTTCCAAAACATACCGGAGGTTTAAATTGGGGTGATACAATTCAAGAGTATGATTGTTTAACTGAGTCACTTTAAATCGGTGGAAACCGTCAATATCATGCGTTACTTCCAACGTGTTTGAAAAGGTATCGTAGTACCCAATATCGGTTCCGAAGCCATATCCTTGATCACCAATCCCCACCAAATTGTTATTGGCAAACAAGGTCCCATTATTGAAAGACAGCGTAAAGGCCATTTGCATAAAAGGAATCTGCCCGTTCGCATTTGATTGGTGGATATCCACATACCAAAGTTCATGCGAATTCAGTATTTGCGATAAGGTTAATGCCGGAACAGGGTCGTTGATAGGTTCTTCTACGATCACTTCCGTATAGCAAGAAGTGAATAAGGTGATTAGTAGTGTAAATCCGAGTAATAGTTTCAGTGCTTTCATATCATTCATTTTGAGGATTACACTTTCAGAAAATCTAAAAACGTGCCAAAATTATATATAATTGTATTTCAGAAACTTAACAATCCCTTAAAAGAATTTAAACTTAGATCTTTAGCACTTCCCTTCCTATTTGTTTATTTTTGGATTATTGAATACATTCTATGTCGTCAAAACCAAAATTTGCTGTTTTCGGAGGTGGAAGTTGGGCCACCGCTATTGTAAAAATGCTTTGTGAAAACCTCGAAGAGGTAGGCTGGTACATGAGAAGCGTCTATGCCATAGAACACATTAAAAAAGAACAGCACAACCCCAATTATTTAAGTTCGGTTGAATTCGATATACACAAGCTGAAATTAAGTGACGACATCAATGAAATGGTAACTTATGCAGACTATCTCATTTTTGTGATTCCTTCTGCCTTTGTAGAAACCGAACTTCAGAAACTAACCAACCCTTTAGAAGGAAAAATTATTTTTTCGGCTATTAAAGGAATTGTACCTGAAAGCAGTCTCATTGTAGGGGATCATTTTTACACTAATTACAACATTCCTTTCAAAGATATTGGTGTAATCACAGGGCCTTGCCATGCCGAAGAAGTTGCTTTGGAACGACTTTCTTACCTTACCATTGCCTGTGCCGATGAAGAGAAAGCAAAAGCCATTGCGAAAGTTCTCTCTTGCGATTATATTAAGTGCACGACCAGCGACGATATTATTGGTACCGAGTATGCCGCCATGCTCAAGAATATCTATGCCCTAGCTGCGGGTATTGCCCACGGACTGGGTTACGGGGATAACTTTCAGAGTGTCTTAATGAGTAATGCCATTCGGGAAATGAAGCGCTACGTAAAAAAAGTTCATAAAATGAAGCGGGATATCAATGGTTCTGCTTATTTAGGTGATTTATTGGTAACTGGCTATTCTACTTTTAGTCGAAACCGAATGTTTGGCAACATGATTGGAAAAGGATATACCGTGAAAAGTGCCATGATGGAAATGAGTATGGTTGCCGAAGGGTACTATGCTACCAAAAGTGCTTACGAACTCAACGCAGCCAAAAAGAAGAAGAAAGCCAAAACACCCATTATCAATGCAGTGTATGACATTCTTTACGAAAACAAAAACCCGAAAAAGGTTTTCAAAAAACTTACCGATAAACTTGATTAGCAGCACCTACACCCTAAGGTTTTACCTTAATTTAATTTTCCTATAGTTTCAAATTTGAACACGTTCATTTATATTTGAAGTGATTAATCGATTTAACTTCAAATATGAAAAAAATTACACTATTGCTTTCATTAATGATTGCCTGTTTGGGACTTCAAGCTCAATCGGTTTTTATTAATGAAATTCATTATGACAACACCAGCGGAGACGTTAATGAAGGCGTCGAAATTGCTGGTCCCGCTGGAACTGACCTTACGGGATGGACCGTAGAGTTTTATAACGGTTCTAATGGGTCGCTATACGCTACTTTGAACCTATCTGGAACTATTGATGATGAGGGCTCGGGTTATGGTGCTCTTTTCTTTTTACAGTCAAATATCCAAAATGGGGCTCCCGACGGATTAGCACTCATCGACAACTCGGCAAGTGTGGTACAGTTTCTTAGCTATGAAGGGTCCTTTACTGCTGCGGGAGGTACTGCCAATGGAGTAACTTCTACCGATATCGGTGTGTCTGAACAACCTGCTCCTCCAATAGGAGAATCCCTACAGCTTATTGGGTCTGGAAGTCTATACACAGACTTTTCTTGGACGGGACCGGTAGCTGAGTCTCCTGGAGACATTAATGCAGGACAAACTTTTATGGGGGCTGTCGTGGGAAATCCTCCGTCAATTAGTTGTCCTATGGACATTGTATTGGATAATGAAGCAGGGACCTGCGGAGCTATAGCCAATTTCTTGGATGCCACAGCAATTGATATCGAAGATGGCCCACTTCCTACCACACAAACTGCGGGGCTTCCCAACGGTAGTGTTTTTCCGGTTGGAACAAATGTGGTTGAGTTTTCAGTAACCGATAGCGATGGAAATACGGCTACTTGTTCTTTCAATGTTATTGTGAATGATGTAGAAGTCCCTACAGTTACTTGTCAAGATGTTACCGTTGAATTAGACGCTTCAGGATCTTATACCCTAACAACTACCGAAGTGATTGCTTCTTCAAGCGACAACTGTGCAGTTACAGGAGCTAGTTTTGGGGCACCCCTCACTGTTTCTACAGGACAAGTTCCTTTCAACTTTAATGGTACGGGAATTATTGAAACCGATGCTGTAATCACGGCAGCACCCACTACTTTTGGAGAAGTTACCGTGGCTGTAGAATGGGGCGGGGATTTTGGACTTACTACTGAAGTATTGGATATTTTTGGCCCAGATGGAACGAGTGTTTATTTGAACAATGCTTCCTTAAGTGATTGTCAAATTTTTAATGACTCTTTTACCATCCCTGCCGCCACTTGGAACGATTGGGTGGCTACTTATGGCCCAGACCTTACCTTTACCTCTCAGCCTGATACAGATGTAGATAATATTTGTGTCAATCAATATTATCAATTGGATGTGACAGTCTCTTCTGCGGTAGCCACACTAGACCTTAGCTGTGCCGAATTAGGGGAGAATAATATCACTGTGTATGTGAATGATGATGCTGGAAATGTAGGCACTTGTGTAGCCGTGGTGACGGTTGAAGATAACATTGCTCCAGAAATTACCTGCTTAGGAGGAGTTTCAGGGGCTTCCGTATTTATTAATGAAATACACTATGACAATTCAGGAGCGGATGCCAATGAAGCTATAGAGGTTGTTGGTCCTGCCGGTACCGACTTAAGTACGTATGAAATTATTCTTTACAATGGAAGCAATGGAACCGAATATAATACAGTAGCTTTAAGTGGAACCATTGATGATGAAGGTGCTGGTTATGGAGCTGTGAACTTCCCTATTTCGGGCATTCAAAATGGAGCTCCAGATGGAATGGTTTTGGCCAATAATGGTACGGTGATTCAATTTTTAAGTTATGAAGGTAGCTTTACAGCAACCGATGGAATTGCCAATGGATTAACTTCCACCGATATTGGGGTAGCAGAAGATAGCAGCACCCTTGATACAGAATCCCTTCAGCTCTCCGGAACTGGAACGTACTATCCAGATTTTACCTGGAATGCACCCACCACTGCTACTCCTGGAGATATTAATACAGGACAGACTTTTGAAGCACCTTCGTCTTCTGTTTTTGATGTTGTACTTGATGCAAATGGCATGGCAACTATAAACGTAGCCGATTTGGTTGCTTCTACCTCAGATAATTGTGGCGTAGTTTCAACTACTGTTGTTTCTGGAGCTACCCCAACCCCCCAAAATCTCGAAACCACCTATGTGGGAGGAAGCGGTATCCGAAGCCCCATGTTCGACGTCAATGTGTTATCAGATATTACCATCGACACTTTTGATGTAAATTTAGATGATGGAGCCATTATGGACATAGAAGTCTGGGCAAAAACAGGAACGCACGTAGGCTTCGAAGAAGATCCTGGAGCTTGGACGCTTTTAGGAACTGCTTTTGGAGTGCTATCGGTAGGAGATGGTCTTCCCACACCGCTTAATTTAGATTTAAACTATTCGGTTGCTGCGGGGGAAACCCATGCCTTTTATATCGCTTCTGAAGACAAATCGGCAGGGGCTGGTTTCAATTATACTGTAGGAACAGCAGTAGGAAATGTATTTTCTAGTGATACCAATTTAGAAGTTCTTGAAGGGGTGTCAAGTATCTATCCCTTCGGAACTACGTTCTCTCCAAGAGTCTTTAATGGAACGGTTCATTATACAACTGCTGGTGGAGGAACTCCTGTATCCTCTTTTGATGTAGATTGTAGTGATTTAGGGGAATCTCAAATTGAAGTAACCGCAACAGATGCTGCTGGCAACACAGCCACCTGTACTGCAACAATTAATGTGCTGGACGAGACTGCTCCTATATTGGTTTGCCAGGACATCACCCTTCCCCTAGACGAGAACGGGATGGCGACCATCGAGCCCGAGGACCTATTGGCCGAGGGGCCGACCATCTACAACGCGTTGGTGATCGGTAGCGACAACGGTTCGGGTACCGAGGGTACCACCGACTTTACCGTGGACGTCACCGAGGCGGCCACCCTAAGCTTCGACTGGGACTATACGACCACGGACATCCCCGGGTTCGATAGCTTCGGCTACGTGATCAACGGGACCTATACGCAGCTAACCGACCCAGGACTGGGCAACCAGAGCGGTACGGCCAGCGTGAGCGTGGCCCCTGGCGACGTGTTCGGTTTCCGCAGCCAGACGGACGACAACTCGTTCGGAAACAACGAGACGGTGGTCTCGAACTTCGCCCCCGGTTTCGACGGGCAGTTCGACCCGCTGAACTGGACCCTGAACCTGGTCAACTCCGACGGGGACGCGTTCTTCGTGATAGAGATCCCGGGCGGGCCATTGAGCTATGACGCCTGTGGCATCACCGTACTTGCCATCGACATCGACGAGTTCGACTGCGACGACATCGGTACCCCGATCACCGTAACGGTGTTCGCCAGCGACGCCAGCGGAAACCTGGCCGCCTGTACCGCCGTGGTGACCGTGGTGGACGACCTGGCACCGGAGATCACCTGTCCAGCGGACCAGACCGTGGACCCAGGGCCGAACAACCTTTTCTATGAGGTTCCGGACTATTGGGGCACCGGCGAGGCCACCGCTACGGACAACTGTACCGATCCGGTGAGCATCTTTACCCAGGACCCGGCTCCGGGAGACCTGTTGCCCGACGGCACCTACACGGTGACCCTTACGGCAGAGGACGAGTACGGCAACGTGGGCACCTGTACCTTCGAGCTTATCGTGGAGAGCCAATTGGGCACGGACGACAACGTACTGGCCAACAGCGTGGCGCTCTACCCGAACCCGGCCGTGAGCACCGTGACCCTTTCCAACGGCAAGGGGCTGCAGCTTGACACCGCCGCCATCTACGACATAGACGGCAAGCTGGTGCGCAACATCGACCTTAGCTCCATGGGCACCGAGAAGTCCATAGACGTATCCAACCTTGCCTCTGGTGTGTACCTTGTACAGATCCAGGGCGAGAACGGAAGTACCGTGAAAAGGCTCATCAAGAAATAGCCCTAACGGACATACCTTAACAAAAAACCCCCTCCAATTTGGAGGGGGTTTTATTTTTTAAATAGTTATTTTTTCTTTTGAGGGGATTTTATGTTTTCTCTTTTTTTCTTTTTTCTAAGCCTAAGCTTTCCATAAGTTCCACGTATAATTTTTCCTCTTTTTGTTTTTTTGTCACCTTTTCCCATAAACTATCTTTTTTTGATTCATTCTTCTTAAAGATAAAAAATGCTTCTACATAAGCAAGTAATTTAAAATTCCTTTATGAATTGGTTTATTTGATGCAGTGGATTATGAGACAAAAACTTTATAAAGGCGCTTCCTATAATTGCTCCTTTTGCATATTGTGTTGCGGAGTTATAGGTTTGTTGGTTATAAATGCCAAAACCTACTATTTGTGGATTTTTAAGGTGCATTTGATGAATTTTTTGAAAGTACGCTGTTTGAGAGGTCCCAAAACCTGATTGAGAACCCGTCGTGCTGGCCGAACTTACCATGTAAATAAATGTATTGGTAAGATTATCTATTTCCCGTATACGCTTTTCAGAAGTTTGTGGCGTGATTAATAAAATGTTGGATAAGTTGTATTTTTCAAAGAGCGGTTGGTAAGTTTTTGAATATATTTCTAAAGGTAAGTCTGGAATAATGATACCGTCGATCCCTATTTCTTGACATCTATCGCAAAATTTTTCTACTCCATACTGAAGAATGGGGTTAAAATAGCCCATTAAAACTA
>MDTG01198468.1_pt1 | contig 11526 bp, 11 predicted proteins | sample 811421 | NCBI WGS metagenome assembly MDTG01 (sample SAMN05326645, study PRJNA326480) | marine metagenome | isolation source: seawater | place: Pacific Ocean: South East | collected 2011
AATTAACATCTTAAATTATTTTTCACTCACTACAAATTGAATACCAAGCCACCTCCACAAACCACTCGGATCCCTTAAGGAACAGTTGATCCTACCTCTTTCTCCAATAAATTTTTCAGCAATTTCAACTACGAGTGTATTAGAATTTTCAAATTTTATGTTAGACTGTCTCCACTCATTTCCCTCATTTGAATAACATCCTACAGACTTTAAATTCGCAATATTGCCGTAGAATTCTATCTTTACCTCTGGTGGATTTTTACTTTGTAAGAGATATTTTTCTTCAGGATAAATTTTTTTATATTTAAAAGGCAAGGTTTTAGTTAAGGATTTAAATCTTTTGATTTCTCCATATTTCTCATTAATTGGATATCGGGGTAATTCATAAAGATCTTTGGTTTCATCTAGCACTCCGGAATGTTGACCAAAAGCATATTTGAAGCCAAAATTTTTAATAATATTTTTAAAATCAATACTATATTCACCAAAAGGGTATGAAAAAAAAACTGAGTTTTGACCTAATTCTTTTTTAAAAATTTTAATAGATTTTTCTATATCTTCTTTAATAATTTTACTGCTTTCATCCACTAAATATTCATGCGTGTGACTATGATTTCCTATTTCTACAAAATCTTCTTTACTTATTTCTCTAATCTGTTCCCAGGTCATGTAGTTGAAAGCACCAACTTCACGAGTACTAACAAATAAAATAAAAGGAATTTTTTTAGATTTTAGAATTGGCCAAGCATTTTCATAAAAAGAAAGAAAACCATCGTCAATGGTTAAAAGAATTTTTTTCTGCAACTTATTATTTATTAGTTCATCTTCAAATTCTTTAGGATTTATAAATTTTATATTATTATCTTCAATAATTTTTATATGTTCTTTAAAATCATTAATTTTTATATTAGTAGAGGGGTACTTATTTTCCTCAAATCTATGATACATTAAAGAAATGATACCAAAATCATCGATATCTACTGATTTTGAATTTGAATTCAAATTGTTTTGAAAAGACAAAGTAGATATAAATAAATATATGATAAAAGATTTTTTAATTTTGAACATCATAGGTAAAGAAAATAAAATTGGTTTAAAGGTTAACAATAATTTTTTTATTCATGATTTCAATCAAATAAATGATAACGATCAGTTAGTAAAAAGCATATTAAATCTAATAAAAAAACACAAAGTAAATTTTTGCGGCAATTTTTCAGTTTTAGTAAATAACGGCCCAGGAAGTTTTTCTTCTATAAGAGCATCTATAGCTATCGCAAAGGGAATTAAAATTTCTAAAAAAATTAACTATTTTGGATATAATAATGATGATTTAGGCCAATTTACCCTTGCTAATATTGATCTTTTACTTAAAAAAAAATTATTAGAAAAAAATTTGATAAAACCATCATATATAAGTTAGATTAGGAGAATTTAAATGAGTACTATCGAAAAAAAGTGCAAGGAAAAGGGTGTTAGGCTTACAGATCAGAGAAAGGTAATAGCAAAAATACTTTCTGAGTCTAAAGAAATTTATGGTTCTAAAGATCATCCTGATGTTGATGAATTGCATAAACGTGTTTCACAAATAGATGATAAAATTAGTATCGCTACAGTTTATAGAACTGTAAAACTTTTTGAAGAGGCGGGCATTTTAATTAAACATGATTTTAAAGCAGGTAAAGCTAGATACGAGATAAACGACGATCATAATCACTTAATCGATATTAATAGCGGAGAGATTGTTGAATTTGTTGATAAAGACATAGAGGCATTACAAGAAAAAATTGCAAATAAACTTGGTTACAAATTGGTGGATCATAAATTAGAACTTTATGGTTCAAAAATAAAAAAATAAATTGCAAAAAAAAATTTTCATTAAAACTTTTGGTTGTCAAATGAATGAATATGATAGTAATCGTATTTTAGACTTGACAAAAAAAATAAATTATATTTCAACAAAAAATTTAAGTGAGGCAAACTGCTATATTTTAAACACCTGCCACATTAGAGAGAAAGCTACTGATAAAGTTTATCACGATATTGGTAGAGTAAAAAAAGAATTTAGGAATAAACTAAAACCCATAATATTAGTAGTAGGTTGTGTGGCTCAAGCTGAAGGAGACCTTTTATTAAAAAGAGAAAAATATATAGATGCAGTTATTGGTCCTCAATCGTACCATCAAATAGCTGCGACGATTGAAAAGTTAGAAAAAAAAGATAAAAAAATCAACTCAACGGATTTTGACGTAATAGAAAAGTTTGATACTTTAAATTCTATTAAAAATTCTAATAACAAAATATCATCTTTTCTAACTATTCAAGAGGGGTGCGATAAGTTTTGCAAATTTTGTGTTGTTCCCTATACACGAGGAGCAGAGTATTCAAGATCAATCAAAGAAATAGTTGTAGAAGCTAAACAACTAGTTGATAATGGTGCTCAAGAAATCACATTACTTGGTCAAAATGTAAATGCATACAATTACAAAAATAAAAAACTTTCAGATTTAATTATTGAATTAGAAAACATAAAAAAGTTAAAGCGAATAAGATACACCACTTCTCACCCAATAGATTTCTCTGATGATTTGATTGAGGTTTATAAAAAAAGTAAAAAGATAATGCCGCTTGTCCATTTACCTGTTCAAAGTGGTTCAAACAAAATTTTAAAATTAATGAATAGAAAGCACACAATTGAAGAATATTTAGAAATTATAAATAAATTAAAACATGCAAAACCTGACATAAAATTTTCTAGTGATTTTATTATTGGTTATCCTGGTGAGACCCACAAAGATTATGAGCTAACCATTAAAATTATGAAAGATGTAAAGTTTATTAATTCTTTCTCTTTTATCTTTAGCGCTAGACCAGGTACACCTGCTTCTAATTTAACAGAAATTAACGCAGAAGAGGCTAAAGAACGGCTGTTTAACTTTCAAAATATTGCAGAAAAAATTAAGATGAGCTACAGAGAGAGTTTAATTAACAAAATTGTGCCTGTTTTATTTGAAAATGAAATGAAAGTAAAAGATGAGTATTTTGGTCGAGATGAACATTTTAATTCAATAATTGTTCAAAATAAAAGTAACTTAGAGGGAAAAATTAAAAATGTAAGAATAATTAAAAGTAATCAAAATACATTATTTGGTGAGCTTACAGAATACTTAGAACAAAAAACTCATGCAGCTTAAATAAATGTCTGAAATAAGTAAATTAGAACAAAGCCTTGCAATAAAAAAAATAGATAATCAAACTGTAAATGTTTCAATTTTTAATAATGAAACATTAATGGCTATTGTTGGACAATTTGACCAAAATTTAAAAGATTTGTCAAAATTAACTGATACCAATGTCTATTTCAGAGGCAATTCGATTACTTGTAAAGGAGAGAAAGAAAACCTATTAATTTTTTGTGAAGCGATAAAATTTTTAATAAACAAATATTTTTTAACGAAAATTATCGAAAAAGAAGATATAGTTTCATCAGTGAAAAAAAATTTTGAGATTGAAGAGTCTAACGTTAAGAGTTTTAAACAATTAATTAAAACTCCAAAAAAATCTGTAATAGCAAGATCAAAAAAACAATCAGAATATATAAAAGCACTTAAAGAAAATGATATTGTAATGTCACTAGGACCTGCAGGAACAGGAAAAAGTTTTTTAGCCGTATCTGTAGCAATTACATTATTAATGGAAAAAAAAATTGATAGAGTTATTTTATCTAGACCAGCAGTAGAAGCTGGAGAAAAATTAGGTTTTTTACCAGGTGACATGAAAGAAAAAGTAGATCCATACCTCCGGCCGCTTTATGACGCTCTCTACGAACTTTTTGGTGCAGATAAAATAGATAAAAAGATTGAAACCGGTGAAATAGAAATTGCTCCATTAGCGTTCATGAGAGGAAGGACATTAAAAAATTGTTTTGCAATTTTAGATGAGGCTCAAAATGCTACTGAAACTCAGATAAAGATGTTCCTAACAAGAATTGGAGAAAACTCTAAATTAGTTGTGAATGGCGATCCTAGCCAAGTAGATTTAATAAATAAAAAACATTCGGGATTGATAAAATCGAAAAATATTTTAAAAGATCTCGAAGAGATAAAAATTATTGAATTTGATCACAACGATGTAGTAAGACACCCACTTGTTTCAAAAATCATTAAAGCTTATCAAAATAGAAGCGTTGATGATAAAAGTTAATGTAATAACAAATAACTCTAAATGGTTTAATTTTATAAAAGATCCTGATCGATATCTTCAATTAAAAATAAAAAAACTCAATACAAAAAATAAACAATATAAAAAAAAAAAATTTTTTTGCACTTTACTTTTATCCAGCGATGATGAAATAAAAAAACTTAATAAAAAATTTAGGAAAAAAAATAAAATTACTGATGTATTGTCATTTCCTTTTCAAAATAAACAAGATTTTAAAAAGATATTAAAAAAGGAAACAGAAATTTACCTTGGTGATGTAATAATTAATTTAAATAAAATTAAGTCGAAAAAAGAAATCAAAAATTTCAAAAATGAATTTGATCGTCTTTGGATACATGGATTAGTTCATTTATTTGGATACGATCATGTAAAAGTTAAAGATTTTTTGGCTATGAGCAGAATTGAGAAGAAATATTTTAAACTAATAAATGTTTGAAAAATATTTAAATAATAAATTTTTAATATTATATCTTACTCCTTTTATAATCGGTTCGTTTTCAATACTATCCTTTAATCCCTTTAATTTTTCATTAATAAATTTAATCATTTTACCGATTTTTTTTTATTTAATCACTCACATTAATAAAAAATCTAAGGTTAAATATAGAAAAAAACCTTACAAAAAAAATTTTTTTTTATTTGGATTATTTTTTGGATTTGGATTTTATTTAACTGGTATTTCCTGGATATCAAATTCGCTCACTTTTGATGAAAATTTTAAAATTTTAATTCCATTTTCTATTATATTAATACCACTATTTCTTAGTTTATTTGTAGCGATACCAATTGTCCTTGTTGGTCCTTATTTAAGATTAGACTTTTCGTCATTATTTATTTTTTCTCTATCACTTGCTTTTTCAGACTACATTAGAGCTAAAGTTCTTACAGGTTTTCCTTGGAATTTATGGGCTTATAGTACGATTTCACTTAGTGAAGTTATACAAATTACAAATGTTATTGGTTTATATTCTTATAATCTTTTACTGATAACAATTTTTACATTACCTATAATTTTGATTTTTAAGATTAGTAAAATTAACAAAATATTTATCATAATCTCAGTTTTTTCTGTAATTATGAGTTTATATATTTATGGAAATTATGAGATTAATAAAAACAAAAAGATGTTAAATGATGTAAATCAAAAAATATATGTAAAAGTTGTGTCACCTAATTTCGAGTTAAAATATGGTCTTAATGAAAAAGAAATTGAGGAGAGATTTATTAAGCTTATTAAATACAGCGAACCCGATAAAGACAAAAAAACAATATTTATTTGGCCAGAGGGGGTTTTTAGCGGATATAGCTACGGTGAAATCTTAATTTTTAAAAAATTAATTGAAAATAAATTTTCAAACAAACATCATATTATATTTGGTGCAAATAGATTAGATCCAGATACAGGAAATTTTTATAACAGCATGTTACTAGTTGATAATAACTTTAAAATAGTTCAAAGTTATAATAAAAGAAAACTTGTTCCATTTGGAGAATTTTTACCATTCGAAAAGTTACTTAATAATTTTGGTATAAAAAAAATTACAGAAGGATATGGATCTTTTTTAAAAGGTAGAGATAATAATAATCTCTTATTAAATAATCTTAGAATCTTACCACTAATTTGTTATGAGGTTATTTTTACAGATCTAATACAAAATTCTGAAATTGACACAAATCTTATTGTTAATATTTCAGAAGACGGGTGGTTTGGAAAATCAATAGGGCCTGATCAACATTTTTCTAAATCAATTTTTAGAGCCATTGAAAGTGGAACTTTTTTCTTAAGATCTGCAAATAAAGGTGTTAGTGCAATAATTGATAACAAAGGTAACATTATTAAGCAACTTAATCGTAGTGAGGCAGGAAATATTGAACATGAAGTTCCGTTGATAAAATCAAATAAAATCAAAAATGATTTGATCTTTTTTACACTTTTAATTACATATCTTTTAGTCTTTTTTATTTACAAAGAAAAAAATGCAAAAAAATAGCTTTTTATTTACAAGCGAGTCAGTCTCAGAGGGCCATCCAGACAAGGTCTGTGACAGAATTTCTGATATGGTTGTTGACTCATACTTATCAAAAGACCCAGTTTCGAGAGTAGCTTGCGAAACCTTAACAACAACTAATAAAGTTGTTTTGGCTGGCGAAACTAGAGGACCCAAAATTGAAAAAGAGGAATTAATCTCCAAAGTAAGAGATTGCATTAAAGATATAGGCTATGATCAGGACGGATTTAGTTGGAAGTCAGCAAATATTGAAACATTTTTGCACGAGCAATCATCAGACATAGCGATGGGCGTTGACGCTAAAGATAATAAAGATGAAGGTGCAGGCGATCAAGGAATTATGTTTGGTTTTGCGTGTAATGAAACTGAAGAATTAATGCCAGCACCAATTCATTATTCGCATAAGATTTTAAGATTAATGGCAGAAGACAGAAAGAATGGAAGTTTAAAAGGAATAGAGCCAGACTCTAAAAGCCAAGTAACAATGCATTACGAGAATGATAAGCCTATTAAAGTTACTTCAGTTGTGATTTCAACACAACATTCTAAGGATCTTGATCAAGATAAAGTAAAAGAAATAATTACTCCATATATAAAAAAATCAATTCCAGAAAAATTTTTATTAGATCTTAATCCAAAAGAAATTTATATTAATCCTACTGGTCAATTTATTATTGGTGGCCCAGACGGAGATACTGGATTGACAGGAAGAAAAATTATAGTTGATACCTATGGAGGAGCAGCACCCCATGGAGGAGGAGCTTTCTCAGGAAAAGACCCAACAAAAGTTGACAGATCTGCAGCGTATGCTTCAAGATATTTAGCTAAAAATATTGTTGCTGCAGGTATATCAGAAAAATGTTTGATTCAATTAGCATATGCTATTGGCGTTTCAAAACCATTATCTATTTTTATAAAGTTAGCTGAAAAAGATAATGATAAGGTTGATAAATTAAAAAAAATAATTGAGAGTAATTTTGATTTATCACCACGGGGTATTAGAGAAATGTTAAAATTAAACAACCCTATATATGAAACAACTGCTGCTTATGGTCATTTTGGTAGAAAGCCAACAAATAAAGGTGAATTTACTTGGGAAAAGACAGATAAAATAGATTTATTTAAATTGTAATCTTGAAAAAACCATAATTTTCTTCTAAAAAACATATAAATAATTGAACTATCAAAATGGGCACTAGCCCATTTTTTTTTAGGAGAAGTTAAATGCTAAATAGAGGACTTGATAAATTAGAACTTTTAAGAATTGTAGAAGCTGTAGCTAATGAAAAATCTATAGACAAGGAATTAGTTATTGGATCAATGGAAAGTGCTATCCAGAAAGCAGCTTTAACAAAATTTGGCAGTGATAATAATATAGAAGTTGTAATAAATAGAGAAAGCGGAGATATCAAAATACAAAAAGTATTACATATAGTGGAAAACGTTGAGGACTCTGCAAGAGAAATTACTTTAAAAGAGGCCCAAAAAAACTATCCTAAAAATAAAGATTTAAAGGTTGGCGAAAAGGTATTTGAGGAACTTCCTCAAATAGACTTCGGACGTATCGCAGCTCAAAGTGCTAAGCAAGTTATTAGCAGCAGAGTTAGAGAAGCAGAAAAAAATAGACAATACGAAGATTATATTGATAAGCAAAGCCAAATATTAAGTGGTATAATTAAGAGACTAGAATACGGGAATGTAATAGTAGATTTAGGTAAAGCTGAGGGAGTAATTAAAAAAGATGAATTAATACCAAGAGAAATTTTAAAGACAGGTGATAGAGTAAAAGCTTACTGTTATGAAGTTAGAAAAGAACTTAAGGGTCATCAAATATTTTTATCTAGAGCACATCCACAGTTTTTAGCAAAACTATTTTTCCAAGAAGTTCCCGAGATTTACGAAGGAACAATAGAGATAAAATCAGTAGCTCGTGATCCAGGAAGTAGAGCGAAAATTTGTGTTCACTCTCAGGACTCTTCAATTGATCCAGTAGGGGCCTGTGTTGGTATGAGGGGAAGCCGGGTTCAAACAATTGTAAATGAATTACATGGCGAAAAAATTGATATAATAAAATGGACAGAAGATTTACCTACTTTAATTTCCGAGTCCTTATCTCCAGCAGAAATCCAAAGAGTTTTAATTGATCAAGACAATAAAAGGATCGATATAATTTTAACAGAGGAAAACTTAAGTAAAGCAATAGGTAGACGAGGGCAAAACGTGAGATTAGCCTCAAAGTTAACAAATTATGAAATTGACATTTTAACAGACAAAGAAGATTCTGAGAGAAGACAGGCAGAATTTAAAGAGAGAACTGAAACTTTAATAAAAAATTTAGAGGTTGATGAAACTTTAGGGCAACTTCTTGTATCAGAGGGATTCGTATCAATTGATGAAATTGCACAATCAAATCCGGATGATATTTCAAAAATAGATGCAATAGACGAAGAGACTGCTAAAGAACTTATTACAAGATCCAAAGAAACTTTAATTAAAGAAAAGGAAGCAGTATCTTTAAAATTAAAAGAACTCGGGGTAGAGGAAAATTTAATTAATCTTAAAGGAATGACCCAAGGTATGCTGGTAATTTTAGGCCAAAAAAATATTAAGAAACTAAGCGATTTTGCAGACCTTTCCTCTGATGAGCTAATTGGTGGTTATGACGAAATTAAAGGTAAAAAAATTAGAATAGATGGTTATCTTGAGGAATTCTCGTTATCAAGAAAAGAGGCTGATGATCTCATCATGGCTGCAAGAGAGATAGCGTACAAGTAATGTTATGGAAAAAGATAAAAAAAAAACACTTACAATTTCTTCAAATTTAAAAAAGAAAATTGATACTACTTCTATTTCAACTTCTGGTAAAAAATCCTTTTCTGTAGAGAAAAAAAAATCTTATAGACCACAAAAATCATTTAATAAAAATTTAATTACACCTAGCCTTAATAATCCTGAAATAAAGAAAAAAAACTTTACAAGAAAATTTATTGAGCAACAAGCTACAAAAGACTTTATAAAAAAAGACAATAAACCCGCAGGTAAAAGCAAATTAAAACTTAAAGGACCAGTAGATAAACGTGATTTTAAATTGACAGTTTCAAGGGCATTAAATGTTGAAGAAATAGAAATTAAACAAAGAAGCCTTGCATCTGTTAAGAGGGCAAGATTAAAAGAAAAAAAGAAGCCCGATAGTGACGAAAAAAAAAGAATTTAAGAAAGTAATAAAAGAAGTAAAAATTCCAGAGCAAATTTCAATTCAAGAACTTTCAAACCGGATGGCTGAAAAATCAAATGATATTATTAAATTTCTATTCAATATGAAAGTTGTGGCAACAATTAATCATAACATTGATAAAGATACTGCTGAATATATCGTTAAAGAATTCGGTCATAAACCAATTTTAGAAGAGAAACCATCGATTGAAACGAGTAAATCTAGTAATAAATTTATAGGAGAGGTTAAAAATAGGCCACCAGTCGTAACAATTATGGGTCATGTTGATCACGGAAAGACTTCCTTATTAGATGCATTAAGAGACTCTAATGTTGTTTCAGATGAACACGGAGGTATCACCCAGCATATTGGAGCCTATCAAGTAAAAGCAGGAGAAAATAAATTAATTACTTTTATTGATACACCAGGACACGCTGCTTTTACAGAAATGAGAGCAAGAGGATCAAAAATTACTGACATAGTTGTTTTAGTAGTAGCAGCAGATGATGGAATTAAACCTCAAACGGTAGAAGCTATTAAACATGCGAAAGCAGCAAAAGTTCCTATAATTGTAGCGATAAATAAATGTGATTTACCTGACAAGAATGTAAGTAAGATCAAAAATGAAATGATGCAATATGAATTAATTGCAGAGGATTTAAGTGGAGATACTTTGTTTGTAGAAGTTTCAGCTCTAAAAAAAATAAATCTAGATAAACTCAAAGAAAACATACTTCTTCAGTCTGAAATATTAGATTTAAAAGCGTCATATAGTGATAAAGCTAGAGGAGTAGTCATAGAATCAAAAATTGATAAAGGAAAAGGCCCTGTGTCAACAATTTTAATAAGCAACGGAAAATTAAACAGGGGAGACTTTTTCGTATGTGGTGATACTTGGGGAAAAATTAGAGCGATGATTAATTATGAAGGAAAAATGATAAATGAGGCTTTGCCATCGATGCCAGTGGAAATACTTGGTATGAATAGCTCTGCTTACGCGGGAGCAGAATTTTTAGTCACTCAAGATGAGAACGAAGCCAAAGAATTAACAGAATTTAAAAAAAATACTTCAGTGAAAAATAAAGCACTTGCAAAAGATAAAACAACTTTATTTGAAAATGGCAAAGATAAAGATGAATTAAATATTATAATTAAATCAGATGTTCAAGGATCTAGCGAAGCTTTGAAAATGGCAATTAATAAAATAGAGCACAAAGAAGTTGTGGCTAAAATTATTTTATCTGATATTGGCATGATAAATGAAACTGATGTTTCCCTTGCAAAAGCTTCAAATGCTATTCTTATTGGATTTAATGTAAAACCTAACAGAGAAGCAAAGAAGTTAGCAGAAGAGCAAAAAATTAACATAAAATATTTTAATATTATTTATGAGGCCATAGATCACGTAGAAAAAAGTTTATCAGGACTGCTAGAACCCGACATTAAAGAAATAGTTTTAGGCAGTGCAGAAATACAAAAAATTTTTAAAGTTTCAAATGTCGGTAAAATTGCAGGTTCAAAAGTTCTAAGTGGAGAGATAAAAAGTAAATCGAAAGCTAGGATTATCAGAGATGGAGTTGTAGTTTATAGTGGTGAAATATTTTCAATTTTTAGGGAAAAGAATCAGGTTAAAGAAGTTGGAACTGGTTTAGAGTGCGGTATTAGCATTAAAGACTTCATAGATTTTAAGGAGAAAGACATTATAGAATCCTATCTTTCAGAGGAGATACAAAGATCAATATAGATGATGAGCAATGAATCTACAAATAGACCATTTAGTCAAAGACAACTGAGAGTTGGAGAGTTAGTAAAACAAAATCTCGGAGAACTTTTTATTAGAAATGAAGCTAAAATACCTACCATTAATTCTAAATTAATTACAGTTACAGAAGTAAGAATGACGCCTGATTTAAAGACAGCTAGAGTTTACGTCATTCCCTTGGGAGGTGTTGAGACCAAAGAAACAGTTAAGATCTTGACGGAGTACTCACATCTTGTTAGAAAAGCTCTGTCTAAAAGGCTAGATATTAAGTTTCTTCCTAAACTCACTTTTGTTGAAGATAACTCATTTGAATATGCTGAAAA
>MDTG01216670.1_pt1 | contig 11526 bp, 11 predicted proteins | sample 811421 | NCBI WGS metagenome assembly MDTG01 (sample SAMN05326645, study PRJNA326480) | marine metagenome | isolation source: seawater | place: Pacific Ocean: South East | collected 2011
AATTTTTCTAGTTACAAACGTTTCACCTCTTATTGGGCTTTCATGGTTAAATAAAATGCCATTACAAGCATACATACCATAGGACTCTCGATAATTCACAACAATCCAATAAGCATACAACTTTGCGACAGCATAAGGTGATCTTGGATAAAATGGCGTCATTTCATTTTGGGGAATTTCCTGAACTTTTCCATATAATTCAGAAGTTGAAGCTTGATAAAACTTAATGTGTTTATGCATACCTAAAAGTCTAATTGATTCTAAAAGCCTTAAAGTTCCAAGGGCATCTATATCAGCAGTATATTCAGGTGTTTCAAAACTTACAGCAACATGACTTTGAGCTGCTAGATTATATACTTCGTCTGGCTTTGTATCTTTAAGTATTCGAGTCAAATTTGAACTATCTGATAAATCACCATAATGTAAAATAAAATTATTATCTTCTATATGAGGATCTTGATATATATGATCAATACGTTCTGTATTAAATGAAGATGACCTCCTTTTAATTCCATGAACTTTATATCCTTTTTCTAGTAAAAATTCAGCTAGATATGATCCATCTTGACCTGTTATTCCTGTAATTAACGCTGTTTTCATATATATTCCAACTTAATTAAAGCCCAAATTAATAAATTCATCAATCTTTACTTTTATATTTTGTAAAAAAAAAATCCGCTTGTATTGAGTTTCCGGAGTGATCATATTGCATGTTAAAAATACCAGAAATGTGATAATCGTAAGACTTTAAATAGGTAATAATATCAGATGCCAATGATTGATCTTTGTAAAGTTTTATAAATGAGCATTCACAATAAATATAATCAAAGTATTCAAAGAATTCGAAGCATCCCTTCAAGGCTTCTAATTCAAAACCCTGAACATCTAACTTTAGCATTGATGGTGAAAGTATTTCTTCTGGTGAAATAAAATTTTTAAGTGGAGCAACATTAATTTTTTGTAATCCAACCTCCTCAGTTCCTGGAAAATGTTCTGTTTGAAGAGAGGCAATTTCTAGGATTGATGATGAATCATCCTTTTGCGAAACATGCATTTCAACTTCGCCTTTAAAATCTCCAATTGCATATTCAAAAAACTTTACATTCGTGTTTTTTTTAAAAATCTCCATAAAAATTTTTGATGGTTTTGGTAAAGGTTCAAATGCATAAATTTTAATGCGATCAGATAAAGCAGCAAGAGAGAATTGACCCCTATTTGCTCCAATATCAACCAAAGTTTTAATATCTTTCTTAAAAAGAATATCGTGTTCAATAGCTGCCATTACTCTATATTTAAGAAAAACTTTTAATAATTTGGGTCTTAAGATAATAAGAAACAATTTTTTAAGTCTTAAAGTAAGTAACTTTATAAACAAAATATGTCCTAATTAGTAATTAAAAATGTAAAAAAAAATAGTTTTCATATAAATTAATTATTTTTTACAATTTCTAAAGCTTCAGAAATTGTTATTTTTTTAAATATATCTAATTTACCCCCGACAGTAGCATCGTATATCTTTCTATTATCTTTTTCAAAAGCTGTTTTTGCATTGTTGTAGCCCAATTCACTATCGTCAAGATCAGGAACCCCCCAAAATGAACCACTTGGGAAATAATTTGGATCAAAATGATTTTTATCTGGTCCCTCTCTTAGCTCGTAAGTGAGTGGCTTTCCTTGTGTCTTAAAATTATGGTCAACTCCTAGTAGAATTACACTTTCAGCTCCCATATGATAAGCAAGTTGTAAAGCTCCATATGTCACTGTGGATGATGAGCCAAAACCATCTTCTGCATTAATTGCAAATTTATTTGATGTTACATTTAGATAAAATGTGAATCTATTCCTATATTTTTTGGGAATGAACCATCTTGTTTTCCAAGACAAAATATACTTTATATTGCTAATTTTCATTTCATTCCAGTGCTGCTTAACAACTAAATTATTCTCAGCAATTACATAATTTGGTCTCCAATTTACTTTATTAAAAATAAGATCTATTTTGTTCATACCTATAGAGATACAGTTAGAAAAATCATTTAAAGGTGTTTTATTTAGACTAGGTCCGTTTCCGACAACAACAATTGTTTTTCCTTTATGAATATCTTTAAATTTGCTTAGACCCCTTGATATAGTGTTTGTATAAAATATTGAGTCAAATAAATATCTAAATGTTTTTGTTTTTGAAATTAGAAATTTTACTATTTTCATATTTTTTTGATGGTTATCTTAATAATAATAAAAAGTATATATTATGAAGCAGCTATAAATGACTTTTCTCAAAATAAATACTAGTATGAAGTCCTAATAGGATTAGAAAAAGTATGTAAATTTCTGTACTAGCATAATAAAAAATAGTATTAAGTGACCCTGCAAGCATTAAAGCGAGAGTTCCAAAAAGAAAAGCATTACTTTCAGGACTTTTATTTGTTCTAAATGTGTATATTAATGATCTTATGATGAACAAGAATACAATTACTCCAATGATTCCTTTATCAAGAAGCTGTTGTAAAATAATATTATGAGCAGTTTTGATACCTGTATTTGCCCACCCCCCGTCAAATAAATATGCTACCTCATTATTGATGCCAGAGTTTACAGTTCCAGCCGCTCCATAACCATAAAATAATTCAGGATTTATTTGTAATATGTTGTAGCCAACTTGATTCCAAATTAGAGTTCTACTCGATAATGAAGAAATATTATCATCTTCACTTCTTGACAATATGTCAATACCAGGAAGTTCTGAAACATAAGAAGCTACAATTATTAACAAAATCGGTAATATAGGAAATATGATTAGATACATTTTTAAGAAAAGTTTTGAAGTAATCTTCTTGTAAAATCTGGTCATTAGTATGAATAAAACTAATATAGCTGCATACAGTCTAGCGTCCGATAAAAGTATCATCCAAAAACATAGTAAAAATATTATTAAAAAATAAAGTGTATTTTTTTTGTTCAAAAAAAGAATTAAAGACGTCAAACTTATGAAAACTAAAACTCCTCCGAGTAGTTTTGGTCCTGCTTCTAATGGATAAATTGCAGATGGCGCCATATACCCAATTGAAGATAGTAATACTCCATAAGAAGATCCATATAGGTATTCGTTGTCACTTTGATATGGTTCAATTCCAAAAATATAAAGCATATAATTAATGATAATTAGAATAGAAAAACCGTAAACAACACCTCTCATTAAATATTTCAAATCATTTGATGATTTAACATTATTTAAACTAAATAAAAGATAAAAAACTACTGTAATAGCAATGCCTGAAAACTTAAACATTGATCCAAGATCTATAACTCCTGAAATAGCCGCTCTTATAAAAGATAAAATCTCTAAACTTAAAAAAAGTAATACTAGATAAACTTTAGGTTTAGATAATCTTTCAAGCTTAAACTTGTGTTTATATGCATTTAAAAAAGTGTAAGCCAAGAGAAAAATTGCCAAACTTGTAGAAACAAATAATTCTAAAAAAGGTGATAAGAGTTGTGGTAATCTAATAAAGACAATAAAAAATAATAAAACTACAGAATCAGTTTTAACTTGTGTAGATATATATTCTTTACTCAAAATATATTAAATAAGGTTTACAGGTTTATTTATATTCCTATTCGTCAAGATCAACAGTATCTTGACTGCATTTATTAATAATTGAATTAATTTTTTCAATGCTCATGTGATTACCAAAGAATAAATATACCTAAAATAATTGAGGGTATTATGACATAAAAAAATTCATTGTATGGCTCAAAATAATTTAATTCTTTATAAAGTAAATAAATTGAAAATGGTAGATAAAAAAGTAGGTAACCTATTGCAAATGAAAGTGGTATTCCAATTAATCCAGTCCATTTAAATAAGAATGGTATAAGCATAAGCATAAAAACTCCACTTATTCCATTTGCAAAGTGCCAATAGATATTATTATTAATTGATTGTAATTGAATGTTAGTTGCTCCAGAGCGTTCAATTAAAATATATATAACCATTGTTAGCCAAATCTTTGTTTCAGTAAATTCAAACTCATAATTTAACCAAGGAAGAACTAGTTCTATTAATAAAGTAACAAATAGTCCAGCAAATATCACAAGAAGAGTGACTTGAGCCTTTGCATTTGAAGCATATTTTAAGGCAAGATTTCTTTTTTTTTGTGCATATAAGGAAGAGATTTTTGGAATAATCACCTGGAAAGGAACATAACTATATGAAGCAATTGCAATTGCAAGTCTTTGCGCAATTAAATATTGTGACGCAATGCTAGGTGGCATTATTGAGGCGATAACTAAAGCAGAACCATTTATAGTGCCCATACTTAGAAGAACGCCGAGGCCACTTCTCCATGCGCTTGAGATAATACTTTTGAGTAAAATAAAATTGAGTTTTTTGTTTAAACTTGTCTTATGTATTAATTTATTTGCTTCGGATTTTGTAAATATATACAAAGCAAAGAAACCTAAATTTAATATAAATATAATTAATAAATAATGTGCGTTTTTAAGAAAGGCTATTAATAGGATAATTAAAATTGGTATATTTACAAAAGTTTCAATCAACTTTTGTGATTTAATTCTATTATTTCCAGTTAAAATTGCTGCATATCTTGTAAAGCTAAAATATAAAGATCCGCCAATTGTATTAATAATGATCGCAGCCCAAGCATGTGTTTCTGTTTCTAGTAAACTTATTGTGTTATAAAGAGATAAAAAGCTAACTAAAAAAAATAATATAAAAAATATAAAAGTAAGTCTGAAATATAGCCAATTGAATACTTCGTAAATATCATTAATGTGAATATTTGAGTAATCAAAATTATTAATTACAATTTTATCTTTGTTATTCTCTTTTTTAGACATATAAGCTATAACTCTCACAAAGCTAGGTATGAATCCAAAATCTAATATCCCTTGAAGAGTTAAAATATTAACTAATACGAGAAATATAACTGAATTTAATGGATCAAGTTTGGTGCCAGCAAAAGCGAGTAATGTTATTAAAATTGATCCTTTTAGAGCCATGCTAAGCCATGAAATTGTTTTTACATCAAACAAAGTCATTGAGTACATGAAAATTGAATCTTTGAATTTATTTTTATGAGTTGACATCAACTGATTTCTCAAGCTGTTTAGCGAAATCACTATTTGTAGTTGCAATAATATTACCCCAACCATTTGCATCTTTTAATTGATAAGGATATCCACTAATAGATCTCCATACATGCTTTGCACCATATCTTTGAATTGGAAACCACTCTGAAATATAAACTATATAACCATTTTCAATAAGTATTTTAGCCATATCATGGTATGTATATCCTAGACTTAATGATTTTTTATCTTCAAACTCTGCAACTATAACCTCAGGTTTAATTTTATCCCATGGCAGTCCTTGAAGAACAAACAGATCATGCCCTTCAGTGTCAATTTTCAAAAAACCAACATTAGAAATTTGCTTATCTTTAATAAAATCTTTTAATGTTACTGTGTCAATTTTATCTGTCTCTTTGTGACTTGAGTCAAAAGCAGACATTGAACTTATACCTGATGAAACTTCACTTGAATAAAAATTAATATTACTTTCAGTCTTATTAGAGCATCCCCTATTGTCTAGATTTAGACGATCATTATCTTTTGAAATTATTTGTAATTCCTTCATATTTCGAGAATCTGGTTCAAAAGCATAAACCTTCCAACCATCATGTAGAAATGGTGAAAATGACTCTCCATAATGTGCTCCAACATCAATCATTATTTTTGAAATAATTTTTTTACTTAATGTTGAATATATTAGGTCTACTTCATCAAATTTATTTCTTAAAAATAGTTTTTTTATTAAAAATATAGCTGTTGGTGATAATTTTTTACGTAATATGGTCTTTACTCTAATTTTAATATCTTTAATTTTCATAATTTCTTAACAATTAAAAACTGTCATAATTTAATTTGGATCATGCAAAACGCTTGAAATTCCTCCATTAAAATCGATTACAGAACCAGTAAGAAATTTACCCTTATGATCGGTGATTGTTTTAACAAAAGAAGCTAATTCTTTTGAACTTGCTATTGATTTTGTTGGGTGAGCGTTTTTAAGCTCTTGAATTTTTGAGAGATCATCTTTAAATCCCTCCATTAACATTTTCGTATCGATTGCAGCAGGAGAAACAGTATTTATTGAAATACCGTGTGGCGATAACTCAATTGCTAAAGATCGGGTTAGTGATTCTAATGCAGCTTTTGAAGCAGCATAAGCTGAAAAATTTGCTTTAGTTTGTTTAGCATGAATGCTAGAAATATTTAAAACTTTGCCATTATATTTTGATAAAAGATCAAAAAAACTTTGAATCATGAAAAAAGGAGCTAATAGATTAACACCCAAAGTATTACTCCAATCATCAATGGTTAGAGATGAAATTTCTTTAAGAATTTGATTTGCTGCATTATTAATAATAATAAAATCTATAATCTTATTTGGTAAGTTTTTTTTTATATCAATAATAAAAGATTCTTTTAAATTCTTTTTATCAGAAAAATAATTAAGATCTTCTTTAATATGAATATAGTTTTTATTTTGAATACTTTGATTGGAACAATCGACTCCAATTACAAAATAGTTATCCTTTAGGTATATATTTACTAGTTCAGAACCAATATCACCGGAAGATCCTGTTATTATTGCAACTTTATTAACTTTTAATCTCCTTTTTAAGCATTTTATATAAAATACTGATAGCCTCTTCACTAGCCCTTGTGACCGCATCAATTGTATTGGACCCATTATGAGATCCATATATACAGTTATCATAACTTAAAAAATCTTTATTAGATAACGGCTCAGATTCAAAGACATCTAAAGCAACTGAAGTAATTATTTTATTTTGAAGACCCTCTAATAATGCTTTTTCGTCAATCAATTGTCCCCGTGATATGTTTACTATTCTAACTCCTTTTTTTACAGCTTTTAAAATATCTGAATTAAAAATATGGTGTGTTTTTTTATTCAAAGCGCATGCAAAAACTAAAAAATCGCATGTTTCAATATCCATAGGCCATTCTTGGATGTGATTTACATAAGATGGTAAATCATTTGCATTAGGATCCCATCCAATTATACTAAACTCGTGTGCATTAGCTCTCTTTGCAATATTTTTTCCAATATCTCCTAGGCCAACAATACCAATTTTTTTCCCTTTTAGCGAAATACCTGTTAGTTTTAACCAATTTCCTTTTCTAACTTCTCTATCTATTAAAAATGCATCTCTTGCAAGGCCTAATATGTAACACATAGCAAGATCTGCTACTTCACTTCCAAACATTCCTGGAGTGTTCTGTATAGGTATTGAAAGTTTATTGCAAGCATTAAAATCGATATTATCAGTTCCAATACCCCATTTAACAGCACACCTAAACAACCCCTCTTTACCAGCATTTAATACTTTAAATGTTGCTGGATCATCGCCAATAATCCATCCATGATGGTATGGTAGAATCTTAACAAGCTCATCTTCTGACATCGTTTGTATTATGTTTGGTGTAGTGATGTCAATTTTCAATTCTTCAAACTTTTCATTGAATTTTTGTATCTGCTTTAACATTGGTGGGCATGTTACTAAAACTTTATAGTTCATTCAAAGCTCCTTTTTTTCTTAAAAAATCAACCATTACTTCTGCTAAATCCCAATCATGAGGATTATCAATATCAACTGATTCAAAAGGCGGAGTTACAAACATATAAGGTTTTTTACCTATCCTTGCATCATTAGTTAAAAAACTTTCTTTGGTAAATAGATAAAGGTTTGAATTTTCTTGATACCATGGCTCAAGATCCTGTGTTCGAATAAGATTATTTAGATCATGATTTAACGGTTTAGCATCCAAATTAAAAAATCTATCTTGAACTAAATTTACTGAAAATAAAGAGTCTATTTCTTTTGATTTTAACCCAGAAGAAAATATATTTATTGCATTTTTAATTGATTTTTTACTTAAAAGTGGATTTGTGGTGTGAGTCATAAGATATAGATCTGAATCAAGATTCTCTAAATCATCTTTAATGATTTTATTCATTGAGACAGTATCTCCGCATATATCCTTTCTCCTATCACGCAGTAAGATTTTTTTATTTTCAACTAATCCGTTTTCATATAGGATTTTTTTCGCATCTGTATTAATTACAATTTTCTCAATCTCATCAATACTCATTAAGGTATCCAAAATCCATTTAAATAGTGGTTTTCCGCAAAAATTTCTGAAATTCTTTTGTTTAATTCTGTCGCTATTAGCTTTCATTGGTAATAATGCAGTTATTTTCATATTTATATTTTCTTTTTAATCACTTTTACTTTTAGCAGGATAAAAATAATTTTCTTTTCTTTTATTTGAAATATTCTTGTTGTTTCGATTTCCTCTGAAGGAACCAGAATATTGTGCAACCCTGAATTTAATAATACTGACTAACTCTTTAAAAAAGACTTTTTCTTTAAGAGCATCTTTTAAATCAGAGTAAATAGATACAGAGGTGTATCTAATCATATCAAAGACACTAATATGAACTTCTGGCATGATTGATTGCAAAGCTAAAGCCTCTCTTTCGTATCTTCTTCTGGTTTGATTCCAATTCTCATCATGTATGTGAAATACCTTGGCATCAGATACATATGCTATTTTGCCACCATCATCAAATAAACGTTTTGCAAGTTCCATATCCTCTAAACCTGTAATCCTTTCGTTAAATAAATACTTTTCCCATGCTTTTTTACACAATGCGGCATTAGCATTGTTACAAAAAAAATCATCTTGAGGTATTTTAGAGGTATCAGGAAAATACTTTTGAAAGATTTTTTTTTCAGAAAATTTGGTAGTATCTCTTCCTATTTGAGATCCATAAGTATAATCTGCTAAATTATTAGTTATGGGATTTATAAGCTTAGTCAACCAATTGCTATCAGTTGGAATACAGTGACCTGAAATGTATACAAGGATGTCACCATTTGCAAATAATGAGCCATCATTCAAAGACTTTCCAAATGTAAAAACCTTTTTATCTATATAAGTTACTTTACATTTATACTTTTCTGCAATATTGATAGTGTTATCTTCAGAACCTGAATCAATTATTACTACTTCAACATCATAATTATCTCTGATTTGAATGCTTATTGATTGCAATAATTCCTCTAAATACTTTTCTTCATTTAAGGTTCTTATAACAACAGAAACTAGCATATTTTAATATTGTATATTAATGTATTGCCTGATTCAGGGTATGCTAAAAGCTGAGCCTTACTTAAGCCTTCTCTCGCACTTGTAATCCATAGTTGTGAAGTTTCCATCTTAAATTTACAATTTGTTGGCCTTAAAGCGGGCAAAGGGATCTTTGAAATAATTTTTCCATCTGTATTAAAAATGGCGACTGATGCATCATCCCATAATGCAATAAATATTAAATCTTGAACCACACAACCCCCATCGGGTGCGATTTTTTCATCTAATTGAGCCCATATATTTTTGTTTTTAAAATCTCCATTTACATCTATATCATATTTCCAAACAATGCTTTTTAAGGAATCACTTACTAATAATTGATTACCAAGTTTAATAAATGTATTTGGAATAAAAATTTCATCTTCGACTAAATAAAAGTTACCATCTTTTATTTTGTATATATATCCATTATTTAGCTCGGGGCTAGACTTATGCATAAACCCTAAATAATAATATTTATAAAAATGTCCTCCATCATTACTTCTATATATTTTTTGATTATGCTTCATACCATTATTTCTTAATAAGTATTGGGAACCATTATCAATATTTAATTTCACAATTCCAATATCTGTTCCTACAAGGATATTTTTATCTTGAAAACCTAAAATTACAGACGGTTTTGACTTAATGTCAAACTCTTTTAGTTTGTTATTTGAAATGTAAAAAATATTATTTTTTTCAATATCAACCCAGGCAGCATTATGTTTGCATAGGTAAATACCCTCTCCAAGTTGACATTGAGATGAAATAATATTTTCTAAGCTATATTTTATTTGCATTACTTATTATGCCAATTCCAAGCTGTTTCAATTATTGAATCTATATTTTTATATGAAGGAATCCAACCAAGTTCTAATTTTGCTTTTTTACTATTTGCAACTAATATATCAGGATCACCAGCTCTTCTATCTACAATATCAAATTTAATTTTTTTCCCAGTTACTCTTTCACAGCTCTGAATAATATCAAGAACAGAAAAGCCATCCTCATTTCCTAAATTAAATGAAGAAAAACCTTTATTATTTTTCATATGTTCTAGACATGCGTGATGAGCAACTGCTAAGTCTTGAACATGTAAATAGTCACGAATACATGTCCCATCAGGAGTCTTATAATCATTACCAAAAACTTTTAAATTAACTGCTTTTTGTTTTAATGAAATTAACACATTTGGTATAAGATGAGTTTCTGGATCATGAAGCTCACCTATTGATCCACATATGCTTGCTCCAGCAGCATTAAAATATCTTAATGAGCAAATATTTAGATCATATGAAATACAATAATCTTTCATTATTTCCTCAACAATAAGCTTACTTCTTCCATAGGGATTTATAGGTTTTTTGGAATGATTTTCATCTATTTTATTTGAAGTAGGCATCCCAAATATTGCAGCAGACGATGAAAAAACAATATTATTTACATTATTTTTTAATAAAGCTTCTAATAAATTTAAGGTGCCTTTAACATTATTTTGGTAATAAATGTCTGGTCTTTGTATTGATTCAGCAACTAAAGATTTGCCAGCGAAATGAATAACACCATCAAACTTTTTTTTATTTAGTTTTTTTAATAAGTCATCTCTATTAACAAGATCACATTCTATAATTTCGCATCCATTTACAAATTTTCTATGCCCTGTTGAGAAATTATCTAATACAGTAATGTCAAAGTTAAGATTTTGGCAATACTCGACCATATGTGACCCTATATAACCTGCGCCTCCAACAATTAATAATTTCATATTTATATTAATTAAGATATTTACTTAACACTAAATAGGTTTAAATAAATATTTATTTTTGGCGAATAAAAGCAACACAGCTATTATAAAACCAAAAATTAATCCAAGAATCAAAATAAGTATTTTATTTGGATAAGATTCCTCTTCTGGAGCAATTGGAGAATCAATTCTTTTAAACACATAGTCTTCATTTGAAGATGCCAACATCAACTTTTGCATTTGTATTTCTAGCAGTTGTGTTATTGCATCCTGCATAGCCTCCAAATTAGTCTCCTCAGAACTTTTTTTCAAAAAAATAATGAAGTTTTTAGCCAGTCTTTGATCTTCTTCTCGCATGCTTTCATTGATATTTTTAATAATTAGGTCAGTCCATTTTTTTGCAACAAGTGGTGATTTGTGACTTATTGATATATGAACAAATTGTGTCTTATTATCTCTTCTTATGCTTAAAATATCTTGATATTCTTCATATGCTTCTTGAGCTGATGGGACAATAGTCCTAGGAAAACTCACTC
>MDTG01321373.1_pt1 | contig 11526 bp, 10 predicted proteins | sample 811421 | NCBI WGS metagenome assembly MDTG01 (sample SAMN05326645, study PRJNA326480) | marine metagenome | isolation source: seawater | place: Pacific Ocean: South East | collected 2011
ACAAATTATAAAACAAAATGATTTGTCAGATTTTGAAACAGTCCAACTAACTAATTCTGTTGTTAAAAAAGATATACAGCTCTAAACTTAGTTCTCTTTTACAACAAACTGAATACCAAGCCACCTATAAAAGTTATTATTTTCTCTTAAAGAACAATTTATTCTACCTCGCTCAGTTACAAATTTTCCCTCTAAAGTTATATTTAAATTAAATTTATCATCGAAGTTAATCTTTGAATTTCTCCATCTATCTTCTTCATTAGAAAAACAATTGATATTTTTTAAATTTTTTAAATTTTCATAGAATTCAATTCTAACTTTCGGAGGATTGCTGTCCTCACTTATATATCTATTTTCTGGCTGAATTGACTTAAAAGGAAAAGGTAAAGTTTTAAGTATTGTTTTGAATCTCTCTATCTCACCATATTTTTCATTGATTGGAAATCTTGGCATTTCAAAATAATTTTTAGTATGGTCAACCACACCAGAGTGTTGCCCAAAAGCATATTTGAAACCAAGATCAATGACGATTTTTTTTAAATCTGTACTGTATTCACCAAAAGGGTAAGAAAAAAAATCTGAGTTTTTTCCGAGCTCTTTTTTAAATATATTTATTGCATTTGTTAAATCTTGCATGATTTCTTCATTAGTAAAATCAATTAAATATTCATGAGTATGGCTATGATTTCCAATCTCTACAAAATCATATTTTTCTATTTCCCTTATATTTTCCCAGCTCATGTAGCCTCTTTTTCCTACTTCTCTAGTACTTACAAATAAAATGAAAGGAATTTTAAAATCTTTTAAAATTGGCCAAGCTTTTTCATAAAATGACTGGTAACCATCATCAATTGTAAGTAATAATTTTCTCTGTTTTTTGTTGTTTATAAGCTCTTTCTCAAAATTTGAAGGATTGATGAATTTAATTTCATTTTTTTTTATCATTTCAAGATGGCTTTTAAAGTCATTTACCCTGATATTTGTCGAAGGGTATTTATTTTCCTCAAATCGATGATACATTATAGCAATTATACCATAATCATCTATGGCTGCCTCTAATGATTGTAGATTTAAGGTAATGAAGAAAAAAGAAACAAAAATGATTAATAATTTTTTAATAATTAACTGCACAGGCAAAAATAATTTAATAGGTTTAAAATACAATAATAAATTCTTTAAAGAAAAATTACAAAACAATATTAACTCAAACAATCTGCTTGTTAGCAATATTATTAGCTTCACAAACAAGCATAAGGTCAAATTAAGTGATAAATACTCGATTATAGTTAATATGGGCCCAGGCAGTTATTCTGCCATCAGAATTTCTTTATCTGTGGCAAAAGGAATTCAAATTGTACATGGCTCCAAACTATATGGTTATAAAAGTGACCAATTAGCAGATTTAAGTCTTGAAAATATTGAGATTTTAATAAAAAATAACCAATTAGAAAATAAAATGGTAAATCCAATTTATCAATAAAAGGAATATTTTATAATGAGTGTTATAGAGGAAAAATGTAAACAAAAAGGAGTAAGACTTACTGAACAAAGGCGAGTAATTGCTAAAGTGATGTCAGAGTCAAAGTTGACTTTTGGATCAAAAGATCATCCAGATGTTGATGAATTGCATAAAAGAGTTAGTTTAATTGATAAAAAAATTAGTATAGCGACTGTTTACAGAACTTTAAAACTATTTGAAGAATCAGGTATTATCGAAAGACATGATTTTAAAGAGGGTAAGTCGAGGTATGAACCTTCCACCGATGAACACCACGACCATTTAATTGACATCAACACAGGTGAAATTATTGAATTTGTAGATAAAGATATTGAAGAATTGCAAATTAAAATTGCAAAAAAGCTTGGTTACAATTTAGTCGACCATAAACTTGAGCTATATGGATCAAAAAAAAGAAAGTAATTTGAAAAAAAAAATATTTATAAAAACCTTCGGTTGTCAGATGAACGAATATGATAGCAATCGAATATTAGATATTACGAAAGAGATTAATTATTTTCCAACTACCAAAAAATCAGAGGCAGATTGTTACATTATTAATACTTGTCATATAAGGGAAAAGGCCACTGAAAAAGTATTTCACGACGTTGGAAGAGTTAAAAAAGAATATAGAAATAAAAAAAAACCAATACTTATAATTGCTGGATGTGTAGCACAAGCTGAGGGAGATTTAATATTAAAAAGGGACCGTTATGTTGACGCTGTAATTGGTCCTCAGTCTTATCAATCCATAAACAAAGTTATAAAAAATTTAGAAAAGAAAAAAAATCAACTCGACATCACAAATTTCAAAACAATAGAAAAATTTGATCAGCTTAAATTAATAAATAACAATAGTTCTAAAATATCGTCTTTTTTGACCATTCAAGAAGGTTGCGATAAATTTTGTAAATTTTGCGTTGTTCCTTACACAAGAGGTCCTGAATATTCAAGAAATTTCGAAGAGATTTTATATGAAGCAGATAAACTTATAAGCAACGGATCAAGAGAAATAACTTTATTAGGTCAGAACGTTAATGCTTACGACAATAATAATAAACGTTTGTCCGACATCATATATGCACTTGAGAAAAAAAAAAAACTTTTGAGGATTCGTTACACCACTTCGCACCCAAAAGATATGACCAAGGATTTACTTGAAGCACATAAAGATTGTACAAAGCTGATGCCTTTATTACATCTTCCAGTTCAATCTGGCTCTGATAGAATACTCAAAAGTATGAATAGAAAACATAGTATAAAAGAATATTTAGAAATAATTAATACTCTTAAACAAAAAAATCCAAAAATAGAATTTGCTAGTGACTTTATAATTGCTTATCCTGGTGAAAATGATGATGATTTCGATAAAACTTGTAAATTGATGGAAACAGTGAAGTTTATAAATTCATATTCATTCATCTTTAACCCAAGACCAGGCACTCCAGCAGGTGAATTGAAAATGGTCAATAAAGAATTAGCGAAAGAAAGACTTACAAAATTTCAAATTATAGCTGAAAAAATTAAATTGAATTACAAAAAAAACCTTTTAAATCATATTGTAAAAGTTTTGTTTGAAAATAAAATGCATAATGGAAAAGATAAATACTTTGGACGAGACGAATATCAAAATCCAGTTATAGTTTTTTCAAAAAAGAATTTAGTTGGTCAGGAAAAAAGAGTAAATATAAAAAAATTTTCCAAACATACTATTTATGGAGAATTAATTGATACCAATAACTTTCTCGCAGCTTAAATATGTCTAAAATAGAAAATCTAGATCAAAATTACAGTGTTAAAAAAATAGATAAAGAAACAATTAACATTAAAGTGCATAATAATGATATTTTAGTTTCAGTAGTTGGAGAATTTAATAGTAATTTAAATGAACTGGAGAAATTGACTAAAGCTAAGATTTATTTTAGAGGAAACTCAATTACAATTAAGGGAAATAACGAAGAGATTAATAAAACATCTGACGCAATTAAATTTTTAATAAATAAATATTTAAAAACTAATTTAATTGAAAAACAAGATCTGATTTTATCAGTAAAAGAAAAAAATATAAATTTGAAATCTAATGTTCACAATTTAGACCAACTTATAAAAACACCAAAAAAAGTAGTAATTGCCAGATCAAAAAAACAATCTGATTATATAAAAGCATTAACAAATAACGATATTACAATGGCTCTAGGTCCTGCTGGCACAGGTAAAAGTTTTTTAGCGGTTTCAGTTGCAATGACAATGTTACTTGAAAAAAAAGTAGAAAAAGTGATTTTATCAAGACCTGCTGTAGAGGCTGGAGAAAAATTAGGATTTTTACCGGGTGATATGAAAGAAAAAGTAGATCCATATTTGAGACCATTATATGACGCTCTTTATGATCTTTTTGGTTTTGAGAAGATCAATAAAAAAATTGAGTCTGGGGAAATTGAAATAGCACCCTTAGCATTTATGAGAGGAAGAACTTTAAAAAATTCTTTTGCTATATTAGATGAAGCCCAAAATGCCACGCTGACTCAAATTAAAATGTTTTTAACAAGGATAGGAGAAAACTCTAAAATCGTTGTCAATGGTGATCCCTCACAAATAGACTTAATCAATAAATCTAATTCAGGATTAATTAAATCAAAAAAAATTCTTAATAAAGTAAAAGAGATCAAAGTAATAGAATTTGACCATAAAGATGTAGTGAGACATCCTTTAGTGACTAAGATTATTCAAGCTTTTAACAAAAATATTGATGATAAAAATTAATGTTATTGTTAAAGACAAAATCTGGTTAAAATTTATTAAAAATCCAGAAAGTTACCTAAAACGCAAAATTAAAGAAATACAAAACGATAAATTTTTTAATAAAAATAAATATTCATTTAGTCTACAATTATCTGGCTCTAAAGAAATAAAATACTTAAATAAAAAATTTCGGAAGAAAAATAAAACAACGGACATTTTATCTTTTCCCAATCAGACAAAAAAAAAATTTCAATTATTAAAAAAACTTAATAAAGAAATATATTTGGGTGATATAATTATCAATTATAAAAAAATGAATAAAGTTTCAAAAAATCTATTTAAAAAACATTTTAATATATTATGGGTGCATGGTTTAGTCCATTTATTTGGGTACGATCATAAAAAAAATATTTCATATAAAAGAATGAATGCTATTGAAAGCAAATTTCTAAAAAAATTAATGTAGATGGTAAATCTATTCCTTAATAGCAGAGTGTTACTAGTATTTGTATTACCTCTCATTCTTGGTTGTCTGTCAGTTTTTTCATTTCAGCCATATAATTTTTCAATAATTAATTTCTTTATATTTCCATGCTTTTTTTTATTTTGAGCAATATTAATAAAAGATCAAAAAATAAGTACAGAAAAAAACCCCATTTAATAAATCTTTTTTATGCGGGTTATTTTTTTGGAATTGGTTTTTTTTTAACAGGTACATATTGGATTTCAAATTCCTTACAATTTGATCAATCTTTTAAAAATTTTATTCCTCTCACAATTATTTTAATACCTTTATCGCTGGGATTATTTTATGGTTTGGCAACTTTAGTTTGTGGGAAATATTTAAAATACGATTTAAGTTCAATTTTATTATTTTGTGCTACAATTTCTTTTGTTGATTATCTGAGAGCAAAAATATTTACAGGATTTCCTTGGAATCTTTGGGCATATAGCTGGTCCTGGTTTAATGAAATTATTCAAATTTTAAATCCTATTGGGTTGTTTGCACTTAATTTACTAGCGGTAACTATATTTTGTATACCAAGTATTTTTTTTATTAAAAAATTTAAATATAAAAGTTCAATAATTGTTCTATCTTTTCTAATTTTTTTTGCAAATTATCTATATGGAAATTACGTAATAAATAGTAATGAAATTAAATCTTTAAAAAATCTTGAAGAAGATAGATTTATTTATGTCAAAATAATATCTCCTAATTTCGAATTAAAGTATAATATATCCGAAGAAGAAACAAATGATCGAATTAAAAAGCTAATAAGGTACAGTAATATTGAAAAGAATAAAAAAACACTATTTGTTTGGCCCGAGGGTGCATTATCAGGAAAATATTTTTACGAAGTAGAAAAGTATAGAAATTTATTTAAAGAAAATTTTTCTAAAAATCACTTAATTATTTTTGGTGTGAATACTTTAGCTGAAACAGCTGATAAATTTTTTAATAGCTTTATTATAGTGGATAATCATTTAAATAAAAAATTTCAGTACAACAAAATTAAATTGGTTCCTTTTGGAGAATTTTTACCTTTTCAAAGCCAATTTGAAAAAATTGGATTGAAAAAAATTACAGAAGGTTTTGGATCTTTTAGTTACGGAAATACTCACGATACTTTTTCTTATGAAAATTTAAATATTTTACCCTTGATTTGTTATGAAATTATTTTTCCAGAATTAATACAAAAATTATCTTCAAAGACTAATTTATTAATTAATATTTCTGAAGATGCCTGGTTTGGAGATACTATAGGCCCACATCAACATTTTTCAAAATCAATTTTTAGAGCAATAGAAAGTGACTCATTTGTTTTAAGATCTGCAAATAAAGGTATCAGCGCTATAATTAATAACAAGGGGCAAATAATAAAGGCCTTAAAAAACAATGAAACAGGGAATTTAGAGTATAAGTTACCAATAGTTGAAAAAAAGCGAGGAAATAAAAATGATTTGATATTTTTTGTCCTTTTATTTACATATTATTTAATCTTTCTAAAATATAAAAAAAATGACTGAAAAAAATTATTTGTTTACTAGTGAGTCTGTATCAGAAGGTCATCCAGATAAAGTATGTGATAGAATTTCTGATATGGTTGTTGATAGCTATTTATCTAAAGATCCTTTCTCGAGAGTAGCTTGCGAAACATTAACCACAACAAATAAAGTTGTTCTTGCGGGTGAAATAAGGGGTCCTAACATTAGTAAAGATGAAATTATTGATAAAGTAAGAAACTGCATTAAAGACATAGGTTATGACCAAGAAGGTTTTTCTTGGAAAGATCAAACAAAAGTAGAGTCTCATCTTCATGAGCAGTCAACTGATATTGCAATGGGAGTAGACTCTAAAGACAATAAAGACGAAGGCGCAGGAGATCAAGGAATTATGTTTGGATATGCATGTAACGAAACAGATGACCTTATGCCTGCACCAATATTTTATTCTCATAAAATTTTAAGATTAATGGCTGAAGATAGAAAATCCGGTATTTTGAAAGGAATTGAACCCGATTCTAAAAGTCAAGTAACAATGCAATATGAGAACGGAAAACCAAAAAAAGTTACATCAGTTGTTATTTCAACCCAACACTCTAAAGAATTAGATCAAGAGAAAGTAAAAGAATTGACCTTACCTTATATTCATAAATCAATACCAAAAGAATTATTAAACGATCTTAAAAGCTCTGAGATTTATATAAATCCAACAGGGCAGTTTATCATTGGAGGTCCAGATGGCGATACTGGTTTGACAGGAAGAAAAATAATTGTTGATACTTATGGAGGAGCCGCCCCTCATGGCGGAGGAGCATTTTCAGGTAAAGACCCTACAAAAGTTGATCGTTCTGCAGCCTACGTTTCAAGATATTTAGCAAAAAACATTGTTGCATCAGGCTTGACGGATAAATGTTTAATTCAATTGTCTTATGCTATTGGAGTTTCCAAACCACTCTCTATATACGTCAAATTAGGTGATGACGATCAAAGTAAAAATGCCAAAGTTCAAAAAATTATTCAGGAAAATTTCGATTTATCTCCTAGAGGAATAAGAGAGCTATTGAACTTGAATAAGCCAATTTATGAAATAACATCATCATATGGTCACTTTGGAAGGAAACCAACGAATAAAGGTGAATTTTCTTGGGAAAAAACTGATAAAACGTCATTTTTTAAAAAGGTGTAATCTTGAAAAAACCTTAATTATTCTTTATTAATACTTAAATTATTAAAAATTACAAAATGGGCACTAGCCCATTTTTTTTTAGGAGATTTAAAATGTTAAACAGGGGTTTAGATAAACTTGAATTGCTAAGAATAGTTGATGCCGTAGCAAATGAAAAGTCGATAGATAAAGATATTGTAATCGGGTCAATGGAAAGCGCTATACAAAAAGCAGCTTTAACAAAATTTGGTCAGAACAATAATATTCTTGTTAAAATTGATAGGGAAACTGGAAATATAAGCATACAAAAAGTTTTAGATGTTGTTGATACAGTAGAAGATCCTAGTCGGGAGATAAGTCCTAAAGATGCCAATTCAATAAATAAAGATACATCAGAACCATTGAAGGTAGGAGATAAAATTTATGAAGATCTTCCGCAAATTGATTTTGGAAGAATAGCAGCACAAAGTGCGAAACAGGTTATTAACTCTAAAGTACGGGAAGCTGAGAAAAATAGACAGTATGAAGATTTTATCGACAAACAAGGGCTTATCTTAAGTGGAATTATAAAAAGACTCGAATATGGAAATGTGATTGTTGATCTTGGGAAAGCCGAGGGTGTTATAAAAAAAGATGAACTTATACCAAGAGAAGTATTAAAAACTGGCGAAAGAGTTAAAGCATATTGCTATGAAGTAAAAAAAGAATTAAAAGGCCATCAAATATTTTTATCAAGAGCACATCCTCAGTTTTTAGCAAAACTTTTTTTTCAAGAAGTCCCAGAAATATACGAAGGAATTATTGAAATAAAATCAGTTGCTAGGGACCCAGGTAGTAGAGCTAAAATTTGTGTTTACTCAAAAGATACTTCGATTGATCCAGTAGGAGCTTGTGTTGGTATGAGAGGTAGCAGGGTACAAACAATAGTTAATGAACTTCACGGTGAAAAAATTGATATTATAAAATGGACAGAAGATTTACCAACTCTTATTTCAGAGTCTTTGTCTCCAGCAGAAATTCAAAAAGTACTAATTGATCAATCAAATAAAAAAATAGATGTAATTCTTAGTGAAGAAAATTTAAGCAAAGCTATAGGAAGGAGAGGTCAAAATGTAAGATTAGCATCAAAATTAACAAATTTTGAAATCGATATTTTAACTGACAAAGAAGACTCAGAGAGGAGACAGACAGAATTTAAAGAAAAAACTGAGGCTTTAATTAAAAATTTAGAAGTTGATGAGACATTAGGTCAATTACTAGTTTCTGAAGGTTTTCAAAGTATTGAAGAAATTTCACAAGCTAACGCTGATGATATTTCTAAAATTGAGGCTATTGATGAAGAGACGGCTAAAGAATTAATTTCAAGATCAAAAGAGAGTCTAATAAAAGTGAAAGAAGAAATTGGAAAAAGATTAAAAGAATTAGGTGTAGAAGAAGAGTTGATTAACCTTAAAGGCATGACCCAAGGTATGTTAGTAATTTTGGGGCAAAAAAATATAAAAAAACTCTCTGATTTTGCAGACTTATCCACCGATGAATTAGTCGGGGGATACGACGAAATAAAAGGTAAGAAAGTAAGACTGCAAGGCTATTTAGAAGAGTTTTCTTTAACTAGGGAGGAGGCAGATCAACTTATAATGTCTGCAAGGGATATTGTATTTAAATAATTTATGGATAAAGAAAAAGATAAGAAAAAAACGTTAACAATTTCATCAAACTTTAAAAAGAAGATTGACTCTAATACGCTATTAAAGAAAGAAAGTAAAAAATCATACTCTATACCTAATGATAAAAAAAGCTTTTTTAAGTCAACAAAAAATCAAAGAAATATTGGTGCCACTGATCAGAGTTTTAAAAACCAAAGCAATAAAAATAAAAAATTTACAAGAAAATTTGTCGAGCAACAGGCCACAAAAGCTTTTATTAAAAAAGATGAAAAACCTACCGGAAAAAGCAAGCTAAAGCTTAAAACACCTATCGACAAAAGAGACTTCAAACTTACGGTTTCAAGAGCACTTAATGTAGAAGAAATTGAGATTAAGCATCGTAGTCTAGCAGCAGTCAAAAGAGCTAGATTAAAAGAAAAAAAGAATACTCCTGAGGCAGAGGATAAGAAAGAATATAAAAAAGTTATTAAAGAAGTAAAAATTCCAGATCAAATTACTATTCAAGAATTATCAAACAGAATGGCGGAAAAATCAAATGACATTATTAAATTTTTACTAAACATGAAAGTAATAGCTACTATAAATCATACAATTGATAAAGATACTGCTGAATATATTGTTAAAGAATTTGGTCACAAACCAATTATAGAAAATTCTCAACCAGAAGAGATCAATAAAAATAAATCCATGAGTGGAAAAATAGAAAAAAGACCTCCAGTAGTAACTATCATGGGGCATGTCGATCATGGAAAAACTTCGCTTTTGGATGCATTAAGAAAAACAGATGTTGTCTCTAACGAGTTTGGCGGTATCACTCAACACATAGGAGCATATCAAGTTAAAGCAGATAATAATCAATTAATTACATTTATAGACACACCTGGGCACGCAGCTTTTACAGAAATGAGAGCAAGAGGCTCTAAGATTACAGACATAGTAATTTTAGTGGTTGCTGCAGATGATGGAATAAAACCACAAACTATAGAAGCTATCAATCATGCTAAAGCAGCGAAAGTTCCTATAATTGTTGCTATAAATAAATCAGATTTACCTAATAAAAATATTTCAAAAATAAAAAATGATCTAATGAGATATGAGTTGGTAGCTGAAGATTTAAGTGGTGACACATTATTTGTAGAAGTATCAGCCACAAAAAAAATAAATTTAGATAAACTTAAAGAAAGTATACTATTACAATCCGAAATCTTGGATTTAAAAGCTTCTGTATCTGACAATGCAACAGGCGTAGTTATAGAATCAAAAATAGACAAAGGGAAAGGTCCAGTATCAACAGTTTTAGTTTCTAATGGAAAATTAAAAAAAGGAGATTATTTCGCCTGCGGCAAAACATGGGGAAAAATAAGAGCGATGATTAATCATGATGGAATAGCTGTGAACGAAGCATATCCGTCAATGCCAGTAGAAATTCTTGGTATGAATGATACGGCTTTTGCAGGAGCTGAATTTTTAGTTACAGAGAGCGAGGATAAAGCTAAAGAAATTTCAGAATTTAAAAATGAAAATTCTTCTAAAAAGAAAATTATGATTAATGATAAATCAACAATTTTTGACAAAGGAGAAGAAAAAGAAGAGTTAAATGTAATAATAAAATCTGATGTTCATGGATCAAGTGAAGCACTCAAAATGGCAATAGAAAAAATAACTCATCCAGAAGTTAAAACTAAAATTATTTTATCAGATATTGGAATGATAAATGAAACCGACATATCTTTAGCTAAAGCCTCTAGTGCAGTTCTAATTGGTTTTAATGTTAAAGCTAATAGAGAAGCAAAGAAAATATCTGAAGATCAGAAAATAGAAATAAAATATTTCAATATAATTTATGAGGCAATCGAGCATATCGAAAAAAGATTATCTGGTTTATTAGAGCCAGATACCAAAGAAATTTCACTTGGGTCTGCTGAAGTACAAAAAATATTTAAAGTTTCAAAATTTGGGCAGATTGCTGGTTCAAAAGTAATAGAAGGTGAAATACAAAACAAATCTAAAGCAAGAATTGTACGAGACGGAGCAGTTGTATATGATGGTGAGATTATAAGTATATTTAGAGAAAAAAATGCAGTCAAAGAGGTTAAAAATGGTCTAGAGTGTGGGATAAGCTTAAGGGATTTTATAGATTTTAAAGAGAAAGATATTATAGAGTCTTATCAAATTCAGAAGATAGAGAGAACTATATGATCAACAGCAATTTATCTAACAAAGGATATTCTCAAAGACAGCTAAGAGTAGGTGAATTGGTAAAGCAAAGTATTGGTGAAATTTTCATTAAAAATGAGACTAAGATATCATCATTTAACTCAAGATTTATTACAGTAACAGAGGTAAGGATGACCCCAGACTTGAAAACTGCCAGGGTTTATGTGATACCACTAGGTGGAATAGATATGAAAGAAATCGTTGGTGTATTGACTGATAACGCACATCTTGTTAGA
>MDTG01371329.1_pt1 | contig 11526 bp, 13 predicted proteins | sample 811421 | NCBI WGS metagenome assembly MDTG01 (sample SAMN05326645, study PRJNA326480) | marine metagenome | isolation source: seawater | place: Pacific Ocean: South East | collected 2011
CGAATCGCCGAATGGGCAGTACCTGGACAACCAGTTGGAAGATGGCACGTGCTTCCATCTGGGAATGCCGTTTTTCAGCGCTGTCGCAGAGATGTCGGCCAGCGAGTGGGAGACGGCCGAAGTCCTCGGCCTGGTCGAAATGATCCCGGAAATGCGCGCGGCCTGAGCCAACATGCACCCTGGGCCTTCGTAGCAGCCATCAGTTCTTCGTATCTCGAAGGCCTCAAACCCGCGTCGGTCCAGGGTGCACAACTCAAGGCAAGCGCGCCGACAGCCGACGCGATCGCCAGAATACTCTTCGGAAGTCGCTTATCCGGCTTCACTGCGAAGGTGCAGGTTCCGCAGGCGAGTCCGGGGATATGCGGCGGTACGGCAAAGCCGTCGCCGATCCCGCATTGACCGCACGACGAGCATCATCATGCCGCTCCCGTGCGTCGGCGAGCCGTGCTTCTGGAAACAAACCGAGTGAAAGGCGCTTCTCGGAGCCGAGGAACCGATATTTGTAGTACCTGGAGCTGGGTTCGAACCGCTCGGTCGGACTCCGCGGTGCATGCTTCGGTCGTCGGACTACCCATAGTGCCGGTCGGAGGGCTTGAACGCCGGTATCTTTGCGGCCTTCGGGGATATCGGGGCATCGCCTTCTTTCTGGTCGCCATGCGCCCAACCATTGCGCCCAAAGCCGCCAGATTTGGGGGCACTTCATGGAACAAGCGAGATACCGGCTTCGGCCAATATGGCTGGAAAACCGCAGAAAATCACCGATTTGAGACGTTTGAGAAGAGGCAGTGGTGCGCTTACGGGACTCGAATTTCTCGTCTAAAACACTGATAAATTAGTGCGTTGAGCAAGTGCGATTTGTTCATGCCCCCTACCATGCCCCCACCATAATTTGTGGAAATGTGAGTCCGGGATTGTGACACGAACACGGTATTTTCGGGCCCCAGTATGCACCGGATTCGCCGACAGGGAACACGAAAACTCTGTCCCTGTCAGGTAATCCGGACGTCGCCTCATCGGCATCGATCCTGAAGCCATTCGTCGATCTCGTGCTCGATCCAGGCGACTGACCGACCACCTAAGCGAACCGACTTCGGGAACCTGCCCTCGTCCATCCAGCGATAAATCGTAGACCTACCTAGACCTGTCCGATGGAGCACTTCTCGAAGCCGAATGAAGCGCCGGATGGGCTGCTCGTTGGGTCCAGCTCCTCGCTGTTGTTGCTGAGCTTCAAACGGAAACTCGCGTTGATCTGAAAGCCTTTCGGGAAGCTCCGTCTGGTCCCGATTGGCCATTGTGAACGTGTAATCTCGTTGCATGATTCAAGCTCCTTGATGTTCAAAGAACCTGGCTCACCCTTCGAAAGGCGAGTGCCACTCTATGCCAGTGGTTGGGGTGTAGGAAACCGGAAATATTCTGATATTTCTCAGCGCCTTACAGCGATTTGGACCAGTTCGGCACACTCAAAAGAGGACTGTGCCGCCACTGGTCCAGAAGTGGACGCCGTCAATTTCCTTCGCGAATTCAGAAAGATATATGGCGGCACCGCTGCGTACGGTGTGCTGGGTCAAGCCCATTCTCAAGTGCGCGTCCGTGACCAGGAAATTTGCCTGATAGCCTCCCGCAGAAAATTGTTGTTTTTCAAGTGGGATAAGCAGCGTAGCGCGACAATCGAGCGCAGAGAGCTGGGATCGGTTCAAGCTGCCGATTGGTCCTAACATTCACCGTTCGTTCTGCAATGGGGACCAAATAGCCAACACGTGCAGAGCAGGTGTTGGAGTCCCTGGCTGCATCCTCAATCTGACCATCAGACTGATTGACATTAGAACACAAAGGGAACAAAAGGCATACTTGTAACCCGTAGCGTTACAGGGCAATAGATTCCAAAAGGGGATACCAAATGGGTACTGCGACACAGTTTAGAACGGAGCATCCCAGGCACCCTGGACGGTTCTTGAAAATCAAGTTGATTGACGAGCGTGGGATATCCGTCACGGAGGCAGCAAAGGCTCTAGGCGTCGCGCGTCCTTCGCTATCCAAACTCATCAACCAACGAGTTCATTTGTCTCCAGAGATGGCAGTTCGGTTGGAGAAGGCATTCGGATTTCCATTGGAAGCGATGATGCAGATGCAGACTGCATTTGACATCGCCGAAGCTCGCAGGAATAACAGAGAAATTGAGGTCAAGCCGTTCCAATTTGGCGGAACCACTTCGGTGGGCCAAAGCGCAAATCGGGAGGCGGTCCGATGACTGATCTCTCCATCTCCCTTGCCTCAGAGAAAGAACTGATTGCGGCAACCTTGCAACTCGGCGCACTCGATGTCGGGCATGGGTTATCCGAGGCTGAAAAGGAGCTTGCTGCAAGGTCTGAGAAGCACCGTGTTTCCTCAAAAAAGGTGGCTTTGCTACGGGATTCAATTCTCAGCGGAAATGACCCGCTAGGAGAGGAGTTTTCGTCAATTCGATCTGCGGAGACGCGTCGGTCCAACGGGGCAACGTACACTCCTGAGAGCATTGTTCAGTCGATGGTGCAGTGGGCCTCGAATAACTCGAATCCAGAGCGCGTTGTCGATCCAGGGGTTGGCTCGGGTCGCTTCCTCTCAGCCGCCGGGCGTGCTTTCCCAAATGCTCAGCTTGTCGGCATTGATGTAGACCCGGTCGCGACCCTGATGGCCCGTGCCAACCTGTCTGTAAATGGGTGTGCAGAGCGGGCGCATATCATACTCGGGGACTTCCGAAACTTCACCGAGAAGACTGCTGGACAGACACTGTACATCGGCAATCCACCATACGTCAGGCATCATCAGATCGATGCTGTGTGGAAGGATTGGCTCGCGCAAAGAGCGGCAGAATTGAAACTGCCGGCGAGCAAACTCGCTGGGCTCCACGTGTACTTTTTCCTCGCGACAGCACTCGAAGCCGAGAAGAAGGACGTAGGGGCATTCGTTACAGCTTCCGAGTGGCTTGACGTGAACTACGGCTCGCTCGTTCGGTCGCTGATCCTCGGCGAACTCGGCGGGAAGAACATTACCGTAATCGAACCGACCGCGCAGCCGTTTCCCGATGCTGCCACGACCGCAGCGATCACAACCTTCGAGATTGGTGCGGAACCCAAGACTATTAGCTTTCAGAGAGTAGATGACCTCGCAAGTCTGGGTAAGCTCGGAAGTGGTCGACGCATTCGGCGAGACCGTCTCGCTACCGAAAAGCGGTGGTCACATCTGACGCGGACAGCGGAACGTCCACCCGAGGGATACATCGAGCTAGGAGAACTGTGCCGGGTTCATCGCGGCACTGTTACCGGGGCAAACGGCGTATGGATCGCCGGAGAGCATAGTGCTGGTTTGCCTGCCTCGGTGCTCTTCCCAACCATCACGCGCGCTCGCGAGGTCTTCAATTCCGGCGGCTTGTTGAAAGATGCCAACTTGCTCAGGCAAGCCATCGATCTGCCAGCTGACCTAGATGAACTTTCTGCCTCAGACCGTAAGCGCGTTGAAAGCTTCCTGAAGGTAGCAAAATCGATGGGTGCACATAGCGGGTATGTCGCACGCAATAGAAAGGCTTGGTGGTCAATTGGGCTTCGCGAAGCGGCCCCGATCATATCGACATATATGGCCCGACGCCCTCCTGGCTTTGCCCTAAACAAAGCCGGAGCAAGGCATATCAATATCGCTCATGGGTTGTATCCTCGTGACCCGATGAACGAAAAGTTGAAGCGCGCCTTGGTCTCCTATCTGCAGCACAACATCTCGCAAAAGTCGGGACGGACTTACGCGGGTGGTCTAACCAAATTTGAGCCTCGCGAAATGGAACGGGTGATTGTGCCGAGCCCGGAGTTGCTCACAAGCGGAGTATGCCTGTGATTGATCCGCCGCTTTGGACCGACGAAGAATTAGAGGTAGAAAGGGAAAAGGCAATCGCGGCTTTTTGCACCGAACGTCTCGAAGAACCTCTGGAAGACTATCTCGACGCTTTCGACGAGTATCAGGGGCATATCGAGGAGATACTCGAGACCACCGTCGACCTTTCTCGTCTTGAGGATACGGCACTCGATGTTTTGGGCGATCCAAATTTGCTTGAGGCGTTCAGGTATCTCGCAGGTCCTCCGATTTCTCAGGACGATTTGAAGACCCTTTCGGATGCACAATCGCTCACGAAAGGACATCTTGCGGCCACACCGGCACTGGTCCAGCGCGTAATAGCTGTAGTCCGCCAAGTGCTTGACCGTCGGCGCTTCGCTTGGGTCGTTGAAGATCGTGAACCGACCGAGGCTGAGCGCAATGCAGCCGTGCTTGCCTCGGCGGCGTTGATGGCTGCGAGTCGAGCTCAGACAAAGCGTCGGACATCTGGCAAAGATCGTCAGGAAGGCGCGGTGAAGGATGCACTCTTGAAGCTCGGTTTCGAAGAGGTGGAACCGCGAAAGATCACAACGATCGCACTGGCACCCGAGCCAGGACAATTCTGCGGCGAAAGTGTGCTCGGCAACCGCAAAGGCGATATCATCGTGCGACTTTGGGACCATCGCGTGATGCCCATAGAGTGTAAGGTGTCAAACTCATCAACCAACTCGGTCAAGCGGTTGAACAATGATGCTGCGGTGAAAGCTACGAGCTGGAAAACGGACTTTGGCCTGCGGCAGGTCGTGCCAAGTGCGGTCCTCAGCGGCGTCTACAAGCTGCACAATCTGTTGGATGCGCAGGAGCGCGGCCTGACCATCTTCTGGGCGCACGATCTGGAGCCATTGACGGAATGGATCGCCAGCTCAAAGAAGTGACGAGCATCAATGACTAAAGGCGGTCATCTTGCTCTTTAGTCGTCGAAGCATTCAAGCACGTCTGGACGCAATCCGGCCCTGCACTCCGAGCGAGTGGCATGCGGACTTGGTACGCCGATTAAATCAGCCAAATCGCGATAGGCTGGCAGCCGTTTATGAGCTCATGGTCGTAAACGGCCTCAATCAAGTCGGGTCCGTAACTGTTGAAGCCGAGCAGGTGAACGGCAAGAAACCCGATATCGAGTACGAAGGCCAAGGCATATCGTTTGTAGCAGACGTGACTACCGTATCAGACGCCGGGCTCGACAAGAGAAATCCACATGAAGACCTGAGCAATCTGGTTGAAAGTCTGAAAACCAAACTCGGGATGCCCATAGGCGGAGTGGATATCCGAATAGGATCGAGGCGAGAGCGAAAGGATCGAGGCGAGCAAACGACCTTGCAGATGCCCAATCGTTCAAGCCTGGGCCAATTCTTCAAAACAGCTATCGAGCCTGAGATAAGGCAACAGCACCGTTCTGGGCAGTGTCCGATCCGCGTAGACATTGTGGACGAGGACACTGAAATTTCGGTCAGTATTGATCCGGCCAAAAGCCCCTACAGTAGCGGAGGCTATGCCTCTTATGACCGACCAAGCATCAAGAATCGGAACCCCTATTACAAGGCGCTGAGGTCGAAGATTGCGCAGTTGAAGGGGGTGGATGCCGTAACCGGGATTATCATCTGCGATGCAGATTGCGCCACTATGGCGGATGGTGGCTTCGGCAATCGCGTCGATCTCATGGATACTCTGACGCGCGATTTCTTGAGGCAGAACAGTTCGGTCGACTTTGTTTTGGCAATTAGCGTCCGGGAAGAGAGACGTGGCTGGCATCCCGCCGAGGGCTACGACCGGCAAATGTTTGCAATGCTGCGCACGCAAGACGCTTTAAAGATTGCTGGTGATCTCGACACGACCTTTCGTTCGATGATGCGACACTTCCCTTATCCCCGAGACATGCCAGTCAATGCTGCACGAAGGGCGATCGAAGCAGATTATGGATGGGGGCACCATGGAGGCTGCAAAATGTCAGGCGATAATATCAGATTGAGCTCTCGCATGATTATGGAGGTTCTCACTGGCCAAATCAGTGTGGATCGTATGTCAGAACTTCAACGTGGCAATCCATTCAAACTGCCGTTCGCGAACGGGAGGCTTCCGACAAAGATTGAGGTGATTCCTGGCGGCGAGGACGATAACGATGATTGGATCGAATTCACGTTCGGCGGCTCCGATCCAGCCATAACACCCTTTAGGTAGCACCATTCTATGATCTCAGATCGCTTCGAAACTCTAGCCCAAGCGTTTCGAGTTTTTGCCGAACAGCATCTTCGCTTTCGCCAACTTTTTCTGATCGATGCACCCGAAGCCGTCGGCAATCTAGACCACGCAATCGATGGGATTCTGAATGCATTCCATGGCCTTTATGACGCGGTGAAATTGGAAGCGCCGGAAGCTTTCAATTTCTACGATGACCCCTTGTGCGCATTTGTCTTGCGACTGAGAAACGCTCGACACCATAACCAAGCCAACGGGCTTCGAAGCGTTTATCGACGGGCTAGAGCCGAAGAGCATCCCAGAGACTATCTGCTGATCAATTTCGAAGCAGGTGAAAGCGAAGATGGTGGAAGTTTCGCTGAACACTATGTCAGCTGGTCTGACATCCGCGCAATTCTAGATTTGCAATCAGCCAAGTACGCGGATTCTGTTGCTGCGGGGCGTGAAGCCATTGCTGCGGACCGCTTCGAGGATTGGTGTCTTGCTCACGGCTACGAAGTGGACCGTATGTTTGCCAATTTGATCCCGATCCTGTCAGCGGCATGCTCTCGCTGTACTGGGGCGATCTCTCAATACATTGAACCAGAAAGCGTCGAGGCAGAAGCATTCTTGAATATATTTCAGAACGTCGAACCAGCGGAATTTGATCGTCAGGAGTACATTGAACTTACAAGCGCTGTGTTTTGGCCCACTTGAAGCCGACACGTGCAAAAGATCAATCCTGCGCCCCAATCGCCTGTGGCCGATTGAGGAATAGCACCACACCTTCTCCGTGGCCGAGATGGCCTTCGACTATCCGTGCGCGAACGGACCGCCATGCTTCGTAGATCGCCTTTTGATACTCCGGAGGAACTACAAGGTTCGCCGTGACGGTGTCGAGGAATGGTGACCTTGCCTGCAGGCCTAGATATCGCAAATGCCAAAACATGTCTGTCGCATAGACGGCGTGATCCATGATGGCTCGCGCCCGATCAGGACTTGAGCTGAAACTGGTCTTCTGCGCGACATCGGGTAGATTCAAGACACTCAAAATCCGATTGATCGTCATGCGCATCCGGATTCCAGGGTGTGGATGAGTACCGCAAGGTACTTCATCCGGCGCACTAGCCGAGTTGCCGTAAAACCGTCGGAACATGCTCATCAAACCTGCCGCCAGGCACCAAAGCCGCGCTTCGTCCAAACCATGGATGCTTTCTACCATCGTCAAACAGGTAGTCGCCTCGTAGTCGGCGGCAAACTCGAAAGCGTGACGCAATGCGGCGTCACGGCCTTGCAGCTTTGGCCCAAGCGGAACTTCGTCAATTATGCCCTCATCGTTGCTCAACAGTTCAGGCGAACCCTCAGACTTTGCGATGTCTCCATGCATTTGTAGGAGGTGCGCCTGCTCATGCAGAAAGAGCCAGCACGTCATCATTCGGATGATCTCAAGCTTTGCGTCCTGTGCGCTTAATCCCGCAGGCAGGACATCTTCGCGCCTATTTCCGTAACCTAGAAGGTCGAAGACAGGGTCGAACTTCTTATCGATCAGAACGCGCTTGCAGGTTTGTGGGAGGACGAAGGCGTCACGATAAATTTCGATCGCGGTGCCGTAGCTTAAGCGTATTTCATGATCTCCAGAGTTGGCAACATAAGCTCCAGCGCGAAATTCTTCGCTTGGCATCCATCGTACGCGAAGCGTGCAGTCCCGATTGGCGTAGTGTGGATCAGAATAGATCGTCTTGGCCTGAGCGGTCGTGAGCTCAGCCACGTGGGTAATGACCGGCTTATTTAGAAACTGCTCCTCTGCGTCTCGATCAAATTGCAATGGCACTTTTACCTCTAAGCGCAGCGGTTCGAGAAAATGCTATTAAGCCCATCATTTGACCGACATACAACAAGCAAAGGAAACGCATTAGAAGCTCGGATCGAGAAGGTTCTCAATGCCATTCCCGATCTGCTGCGCCGCCTCAATCAAATGACCGTCATCCAGGTGAGCATACCGGGCCGTGGTCTGAACATTAGCGTGCCCGAGAAGACGCCCGATCATCGGCAATGTCTCTTTGTTCATCGCCGCGTGGCTCGCGAAGGTATGGCGCAAGTCGTGGATGCGAACGCCGGGTAGTCCGGCTTCTTCTCTGAGCCTGCGCCAGAAACCATTCACGCATCGAAGGGGCTTGCGATAGCGGTAGTTCCAAAACGGGTATGGAATCCTCTCGAAGCGCGGTAGCGCGGCGATCACTTCGCGGGCTGCTGAGCCAAGCCAAACCGTTCGTGGGCCGGTCTTGCTGTCGCGCAGGTGGAGCCGATTGCCCTTGATGTCAGTCCATTGAAGCGTGAGGATTTCGCTCTTGCGACAACCAGTCAGCAACAGGAGCGTGGTGGCTGCGCCCGCGCATTGCTTCGTGCGGTCGTTCGATGATCGAAGCTTCGCAAGTTCAGCACCCAAGCGGGCAAGTTCTACATTGGTAAGGAAGCGCTCGCATTGACGCTTGCGGTTGGGCCGGACAGAGCGGCACGGGTTGGTGTTTTCGAGCCGGTAGCCCCATTCCTCCGCCTTGTTCAGCATGTGCTTGAGGATTTCGAAGGTCCGGTTCGATGCTCCTGGCCCGGTCCGATTGTTGAGGTCCGCAAACCAACTCGTGATGTGGCCCTCGTTCAGTTCGTCGATGTAGACGCCAGCAAAGGCGTCATCGAGATAGCGGCGGCGGTAGCCGGTGTGCGTTTCGAGGGTCGACGCTTTCCAGCGTGGTGCCCAACGATCCCAATACTCGGTTACGAAGTCGGCGAAGCTCGGCGCGGACCGGATGCGTTGGCGTTCGGTCGCCGGATCCCGACCGACCTGCGCGTAGGCGATGACTCGACGCGCGACCATCTGGGCCTGATAGCGGGTTAGGACCGATGCAGGCCCGATTGTGACCGTGCGCATACGACCTGCCATGCGTGTCTGGACGATGTAGACGTTGCGACCGCTCGGATAGTGGCGGATGCCGAAACCGTGCTCCACACCAAGCCAGGTTGTGGTCCGCGCCTTTCCTTTCGGGACGAGCTTGAAGTTGACGGTTGCGCCGACCTCAGCAAGTGCCTCCTCCACGATCCGCTTGAGACTGGCGGCAGTCATGGCCTGAGACCAATCGCTTGCGCCAACGAGCCGGAAACTCGCTCAGCGGCTTCGCCGATCACGTCGTCGGACAAATGGGCATACTTGGCGGTTGTCTCAACCAGCTTGTGGCCCAGCAGCTTACCGATGGTCGATAGCGGCACGTTGTCCATGATTGCGGTCGAAGCGAAGCTGTGGCGCAGGTCATGGATACGAACGTCGGGCAAAGCGCAGCGCCGCCGAAAATCGTACCACCAGGTATCGAAGTTCAGCGGGCGTTGTCCGCTCCGGTTCGGGAACACCAGCTCGCTGTCCTCGCGCCTCTCGATCCCTGCGAGGGCATCCTGGGCCTGTGAATTGAGCCAGATCACTTTGGGACCGGTCTTGCTGTCCGGCAGCACCAATCGGGGCGGCTTCACCCACTCCCAGCGCAGATTCTTGATCTCGCCAACGCGCGCGCCAGTGAACAAGAGTAGCCGAGCAATTGCGACCTCTGCTGGTCGGTCTTCCTCAGCCTCACGCAATGCCGCTCCGATCCGGCGATACTCGGCTGGCGTCAGATAGCGCTCGACGCTTTGCCGCTTGTAGCGCGGCATCCCTCGGCAGGGGTTCGAACCTGGCCGACGCATTTTAAGCGCTTCGGCGTATTTGAACAGCGCGGACAGCACGGGCACGGCGCGGTTGAACTTCTCCTCGATCTCTCCCGCGCATCCATCGCGCCAGCGGTGGATGTCTGGCGGGAGGATATCCGCTACGCGCGTGTCGCCAAACGTAGGCTTGATATCGAGCCGCCACGCATCCCAGTTTCGCTTGGTGGTCGAGGGCTTCCAGACGCGGGATAGATCATCCCAATAGGCGTCAACGAAATCGGTCATCGTCGGCGTGGCCTTGACCACTGCGCGCTTGGGCAAACCATCAAGCGCGGCTTCGGCAAGGATGCGACGGGCCTGCGCCCTCGCCAGCCCCGCCTCAAGCTCATCGGTTCGACCAAGGGTGATGCGGCGATGTTTTCCGCGATGGCGCAAGCGAACGAACCAAAAGTAGTTGCCGCTCGGCCTTACGCGCAACCCGAAGCCCGCAAGCTCGGTGTCCCAGATGCAGTATTCGCGTTCGCGCTGCGGCAGTTTGCGGCGGGCGAAATTGCCATCGAGTAGTGCCCGGCGTGCGGGCTTTCGCCGCTTGGGGACCATATGGCAGTCCCCTTTACCCGAACTGCCCTCAAATGTCGCCAGATTCCCGTCATTTGCGGGGACCGGGCGGCATTCAACAGCGCCCTCTCTGCCAAGCGCCTTGAGCGTTTCACGCACTGATTTTATTGCACTTTTTCCCAAAACACAGCAGTGCTACTGCGTCCGGTGTGCACGAAGTTGTTCCCCATATGTGCATGGTCTGATCCACCACTACTCCGACCGTTCCGTGACGGCAAAGGCACTGGTTTCACTCGGGTTTCCTAGCCCAAACCGGGCTGGAGGGGAAGAGACTAGAACGCGAGTTTGTTCTCATTCGGGAGCATTTTGGTAACAAATAGCCATTTTCAAAAGCCAAACTGCGCACGACTTCCATCGTCCAAAACCGCCCCGAACAGAGTGCTGTCTTGCCGAATTATTCGGGCATCGATCCAATCTTTGCGGACATGAAAAAAGGACAGGAGCCGTACCCGGCCCCTGCCCTGATCCTACGGTCAGAACTCGTCTGACATCGCACCGTGCACCGTATGCACTACGCGCGCTGCAAGGTGCTCCGGAAGTGCATTGTAGTCTCCCTCGTCCAGAGCAAAATATCCAAGTTCCCGGTCCTCAACGATGTGCTGATCGAAGAAGCTGTGCAGCGCCCTATGCTCTGCCACAGCCAGTGCGGCAAAGTAGCGATCCGAAGTCGAAGTGGATTGAAATTGCGTAGCCATAATATCCTCCTGATGTCTGCCGTTGACGGCAGAAGGAGGACGGATGGGCGTGCGGCCGGCGGGTCAGGGATCGCCCCAAAAGGGCGACCGCGAAGCGGCGGTAGGGGCAACGATTTTGTCGGACCGTAGCGTGAGCGAAGGGGAGGCAAAATGGTGGGATCCCGCCGTCCTTGACGCGCCTGTTGCACGCCCATCAGAATGGGAGAACGTGAGCCAGGCCCCCTCCCCGCCAGAGAGTTTGAACAACGTGAGAAGGGGCGCTGTCTGGTCCGGACAGCGCCCTTCTGAGCCGGACCAATGATGATGGAAATCAGTCGATCTCGGGAGCATCCTTGTTGTCGTCGTTCTCACCGGAGCCGTTGCCGCGGGAGAGGAAGTCGACCTTGCCGGCGAGGATCTCGGTGCCGTAGCGCGTGACCCCGTCCTTGTCCTCCCACTGGGTGTAGTGGATGCGACC
>MDTG01399407.1_pt1 | contig 11526 bp, 10 predicted proteins | sample 811421 | NCBI WGS metagenome assembly MDTG01 (sample SAMN05326645, study PRJNA326480) | marine metagenome | isolation source: seawater | place: Pacific Ocean: South East | collected 2011
GCTGCTGCTCCTACTGGAAGAAGGACTCCAACTCCTACAGCTAAAAGAACAGTTCCAGCACCTAAGAAATCGGCAACCAAAGCTTCACCTCTAAAGAGAACACCTACTGCTGCTAAAAGAACAGTTCCAGCACCCAAGAAATCGGCAACTAAAGCTTCACCTCTAAAGAGAACACCTACTGCTCCTAAAAGAACAATTCCAGCACCCAAGAAATCGGCAACCAAAGCTTCACCTCTAAAAAGAACACCTACTGCTGCTAAAAGAACAGTTCCAGCACCCAAGGTAAAGACTGCTTCCAGGTTCTCTTCTAAATCTTCCCCTAAACCTAAATTAGCTAAATCACCTAAACCCAAAAAAGGTAAAGTAAAAAAAACCGCCCGCCCCAAATCTGTAAGAAGGTAATTAAACTTAATAGGTTAAGAAATAAATTTGATTAATTTTTTTATAAATTATTTATTTTTATAAAAAAATGTCTAAGATCAATCACGGAAAGAAGTTTAAGTCAGGGCGAGGAACTAAGAGAATTCAGTCTATAGCAACTAATCTTGCTGAAAGATCACCTTGCCATAGTAAACATGGAGCACTTATAACAAACGGAAATAATAAAATACTTGCTCATGGTTTTAATACTAATGTAAGATCAAAGTTTCTTGATAGGCATGATTGTTGTATGCATGCTGAAATGTCCGCCGTTAACAACTTTATCAACTGCCGCGTGCGAACTAATCCTAAACGGTATTGTTTTTAGCAAGACAAATAAACGGCATAATAAAAATCGAGCACTATATGATCTTAAGAAATATACTATTTGGTGTGTAAGAAATATAGGTGATCGGAAATTAAAAGATAGTGGAAAAAAAATGAATACCGAATCAGCACCATGTCATATATGTGTTAAGCGTCTTTTAAAATTCGGATTTCAGAAAATGGGCTATACTGATCAAGATGGAAATATGGTAATCATTAAACTAGATAAGTTTTCAGGCTACGCATCATCATCCCAAATAAAGATGGCTCCTAAGATAACAATCTGATATATTTACTTAAAATTTTATTTTTTATAATATATATATGACTGAATACAATCTTAAAACAGGAGACATATTGTTATTTGATTTTAATGAATCTGGATTTATGGGTATTTTTAATAATCTAATTAAAAGATTTACAAAGAGTGATTACTCACATGTTGCTATGGTTTTAAAAGATCCTTCTTTTATTCATCCTTCTTTAAAAGGTTACTATATTTGGGAGTCAAGTTGGGAAGGAAAACCAGATCCTCAAGACGGTAAGATTAAATTGGGTGTGCAGATTACACCTTTTCATGAAATTTATGATAAATGTATTAAAACTAATAGTTCAATTACTTTGAGAAGAGTTAGTAATAATTCGGCATTAAGTGAAGAAAATTTATCGGAAATACACAATGTTGTTTATGATAAACCATATGATATTGTTCCTACAGACTGGATAGATGCGATTAATAGAAAAGATTCACATCCTCAAAAAACTGATAGATTTTGGTGTAGTGCTCTCATAGGATATATATACACACGATGCGGATTACTTACTAATACAACTGATTGGAGTATATTAAGACCAAGCGATTTTTCAACAGAAGAAAATCATTGTTCTCTTCATTGGATAAATCCATTCTCATTATCTAAAGAAGAAAAAATACTTTAATTATTAAATAATAAATACTTAAATATTATTTAGATATAATATCTAATTATGGCATCTAATAATCCTAAAAAGAAACTTAAGATATCTCCTAAATCAACGACAATTAAAACAATTTTAGCAAAACGTGGGTATTCTATTGTAAAAAAATATTTTTCTCTAAAAGAGTTGACAGAGATTAAATCCGACTTGACTGTAAAACCGTATGTTCATGAAGAATTTGGAGCCGCACCTGATCCGTATCCAATCTATCTTGAAAGTGAAAAAAAAATATATATACCTAAGCATATAGGTTTTCAAAAATTTGGGAATCCTGACAAAGTTAAACTAACAAAAGGTATTGAGATTGATGTAGAATTTAAAGGAAGTTTACGTGACAAACAAAGACCGATCATAGATGCTTTTATGAAATCATGTGAAGAAGGCGATATGAAAGAAAAAAGTATGGGAGGTATTATAAGTGTTCCCTGTGGTTGGGGAAAAACAATCATGGCTTTATACCTTATTGGGCGTCTCAAACGAAAGACTATTATTATTGTTCATAAAGAATTTTTACTTAATCAATGGATTAAGAGAATTGAAGAATTTCTTCCCGAAGCAAGAGTAGGAATTATTCAAGCATCAAAAGTAGATTATCAAAATAAAGATATAGTAATTGGTATGCTACAGAGTCTTTCAGCAAAAGAATATGACGTAGAAAAAGTTTTTGGTGACTTCGGATTTACTGTGGTAGATGAATGTCATCACATCGCAGCAGAAGTCTTTAGTCGTTCTCTTCCTAAAGTAAATTCATATTATTCATTGGGTCTATCCGCCACTCCTAAAAGACCTGATGGTTTATCTCATGTATTTGAAGCATACCTTGGTCCTATGGTTTATAAGGTAAACAAACGGGATGATAAACTTGTAAGAGTAAATGTAATTAAATTTAATGATCCCAATCCTACATATAACAAAGAGGAACTTTCAGCATATGGGAAATTATGTATTCCCCGAATGATTAATAATATTGTATCGAATTTCAGTAGAAATATGTTAGTTAAATCAATTCTTAAAAATTTAGTTTCAGATGGGAGGCAAACTCTTGTTCTAAGTGATAGAAGAGATCATTTAAAAAATCTTTTTGAAATCGTAGAAGAATTTGCAACTGTTGGTTATTATGTAGGTGGAATGAAACAAAAGGATCTTGATGAATCAGAAAATAAACAAGTTATTCTTGGAACATATCCGATGAGTTCTGAAGGACTTGATATACCTTCACTGGATGCAGTTATTTTTACAACTCCAAAATCAAGTATCGAACAATCAATTGGGCGTATCACAAGAAAAAATCACGAAAAAACTCCAGTAGCATATGATATTGTAGATCAATTTTCGCTTTTCCCAAGACAATTTGATAAAAGACTTAGAGTATACAAAAAATTAGAGTATGATGTATACGAACAATCAATTAATATCACACCTAGTAGTGATCAAAATAATTTAGATTATCAAGTTAATAATAATGATATTGTAAAAGTGGAACTTAAAAAACCTAGAAAAAAGAAAAAGCAAGAAGTAGTCTGCGAAATTATGTCTGATGAAGATTAAATGCTTTTATTTATATTCAAAATTAAATATTGCCAATCATTATTGTCAAGATTTATCTTTCTCATAAATCCATTGACCATATTAATATCTAAAATATGTAAATTAAGCTCATTATCTATATAAACTACGTGAGTTTTACTTAGATTAATTACCCCTTTTTTTAATCTTTGAATACAATCGTAGAAATTATCTATAGACCGTTTAGTAGGAACTTTAGTATTCATAGTGTGAAACATTTTAATTATAGATTCTTGCCAAAAATGATTTGGCATCTGCATAAACTCACTTATATTTACTCTTAGTCCGAATTTATGATAGGATATGCTTTTGAAAAATGGATCAAATATAAATTGTTCAAGAATTTTATGATATGAATTAATAGTATCTGATAAATACAATAACTTATTATCTATTTCTCCAAATTGTTTATTAACAGCTGGTATAAAATCATTTCTTAATTTACCTCTATTACTCCATTGAGGAGTTGTATTTTTAAGGTAAGGCACGTTGGCTTTTTGAGAAAATTCAAATATACTTTTTTTATCTACTCTTACAAAAGGGCGAAGAATAACTTGATTTTCAATAGTTGAATTCACATCTATTTTGTGTAGTTTGAAAATATCCTTACCTTTACTTATATTGGTCCATATATTTTCAATAAGATCATCTTTTATATGACCCAAAATTACACTTGAATTAAGAGATTTATATAAATTAAATCTAACTGTTCTTGTTAATTTTTCATAATATTCCCTTGGACATTCTTTTCTCCTAATATACCTAAAGCGATATACATGTAGTTTGATATTTAATTTATTACAATAATATTGAACAAGTTCTTCTTCAATATCACTTTCACTTCTATTCTTATAATTAATATGTATTGCTTCCAATATAATATTATATTTTTGGACAAACTTTGAAAGAATAAATAGCAGAACCATTGAGTCAGGACCACCTGATAAGCTTACAACTAATTTATTATTAATTTGGGTTTTTAAAAAGTTGTCACATATTTTATATAGAACATCTGATGGTTTTATTTTGATTTCATAGTCTTCTTTTTCTGGGAAATATTCACAAACCATCTTCAATTTACACAAATCAAATTCTTTTCTATCACTATCAATATCAAATTGAATTAAATTTTCACATTGCTTTGGGTGGTTGTAAAATTTCTTCATGCTATCAAGATAAAACTTGTATACTAAATGATCTTTATTAGTATTTAACAAATAATTTAAATCATATGATAATGAGATAAAAGTATGGATACGTCTAAAATTTTTATAGATGTCGTCATGCTTTAGAGGCATAAGTATAAATACTATTTCTTCTTTGGTTAAAGTAATATCTTGTTCTTCAGCAAATTTATCTTCTAGAAATCCCAGTAGAATATTAGCATAAATTGATGCCTTTTTAGTATTTTGTTTTATTTTCTCTTTATTATTAGTTATTCGATAAATATGTCTTGAGAATTGATCTAAGCATATAATTGTGTCAATCATTTCAATTGCTTGTTCTTCACCACAAAAACCTCCCCAACCATATTCCCATTTGTTTATATCATAACTTTCACACAATTCTAATTTATCTTTAAATTTAGAAGTTATTACTTTGTCTAGTTCAATAAGCTTGTCTTTATCCTTTTGGAACCATTTATTTTTATAGTTATCCTCTTCCTCATCAAACCAATATTCTTGTATCTCAGAATTATAAAATGAAGGCATAAGATTTATAAAATATTAATAATTAATTTAATTATCAAATTTAAATAATTATTATTTAAAAGCATATAGACTTTAATATTCATCAAAATGTCTAAAGAAGAGACACAACCTCTTGTTGAAGATAAACCTAAAAAAGATCCCAATAAACTTCCTGTCTGGCATCAACAACAGGAATTAATTCTTAAAAATTGGTCAGAAATAGGCAGTTCATATAGATATTTACACGATAGATCATTTACAAAATATAATAGTCAAAATTTAAGATTTGCCTTACCAGTAATTATAATATCTACTATCACAGGTACCGCTAACTTTGCTCAAGAAAGTTTCCCAGAAGCTTGGAAATCATATGTTCCACTAGCAATTGGATTTCTTAATCTTACAGCTGGTCTTATAACGACTATAGCACAATTTTTAAGAGTATCTGAGTTATTGGAAGGTCACAGAGCAGCAAGTATAGCTTATAGTAAATTTTCTCGAAATATTTCAGTAGAATTGTCACTCCCTGTAGCTCAAAGGACATCTGATGGTTATGATTTTATTGTTACTTGTAGAAATGAACTTGACAGACTTATTGAACAGAGTCCTAATATACCAGCAGTAATTGTTAAAGAGTTTGCATCAAGATTCGCAAATAGTGCTTTCTTTAAACCAGATATTTTGGATATTAGACCCGTTACTATTTACAAAAATGACGAAGAAGCAGAAGCTGCTGAAAGAGCACGAATTATTCAGAAAGAAAAAGAAGACAGGATGGCAATTATAAAAGAAGAAGAAGAAAGAAGAAAAGTTCTTATCCGTGAATTACAAACTGAAAAATTACAACAAGAAATTGAACTAACAAAAAAAATTGATGAAATGAAAAAACACAAGAAAAATACTATAGGATTTTCCAATGTAGAAGATAACCTAGATAAATTGCTTGAAAGAATTGGGAAAAATAATCCCAATGCTGTTGATGTCAGTAGCGATGAACAAAGTCAAATGTCAGTAATTATTAATGATTTAGTAAAACCAGCAACTATGTCTAAAGAAAAAGTTCAAAGTATAATCGAAGAAAAACTTAATGTAACTCCTGGTGCTTCACCAACGATGTCAGAAAAAAGTTCAAAATCTAATGAAATAAAATTAGAAGTAAAAGATAAAACATCAGAAGATTCAACTAGTAAAGAATAGATTATTTTATAATTCTGGGTTTGTTATTAACAATCTCAAGTATTTCAACATTAGAATATAAATCACCGAAAGCTGGAGATAAACCTACATCCGCGAACCAAAGTTTATTATTACATTCAGGAGTAATATTTTTATGAACTGTATGTCCTACAATGAGGCCACCGTCTTTTTGTTTAAGTAGTTCAAGTGTTTTATTAAGAATATCGCATTTATTTGTATTAAAAAAATACTCTCTATTCCAAAAAATACTATCTTTTGAAAATAATAAATCTTCCTCATATTGTGATAATCCACCCTTTTTGTTTCCTCTAAGAATATTTCTTATAATAGAATTTATTTGAGTAATAGTTTTGGTATTTACATGTTGGGGTAATAAACCAGCATGACAAAAATGCCAATTATTGATTTTTAGTATTCCATATGAATGACATGCTAATAATTTAGCCATATATCCACCTGGTTCAAATAAATGTCTTCTTATTTGATTTCCTGTGTGATTAAGATGAGTTTTATGAACATATCTAAAATCTCCTTGTATATTCATTATTTCATGGTTTCCTATTAAATAATGAACTCTTCCGCCATATTTTTCTGCTTCGGTGTCAAGATAATTAAGAAATTCAAATATAGAAAATTCTTCCATACTTTGGGCCGAAGAATCAATTCCTCTTCCGCCTTTGTCAAGTATATCTCCTAACTGCACTACATGGGTATCCTTTCCTATCCACTCATTACTACTATTTATTACTTTAGCTTTTTTAAGACAAGTAATTAGTATATTAAAATCTCCGTGAATATCTCCTATTACTATAATTCTTCTAATATTATCATATGTATCCTTAAATTTCTTGTTACATACAAACTTATTTTCAATATAATAATTAATTGGTTTAAAATATGAATTAGACATTTATTATAAAAATATAAATTATTTTTTTAGTTTCATTTTTAATTAGTTAGTCTTTATTAATTTGGTTTGTAAATCATTTATGAATCTTAATAAAAAAAAAATCTTTAAATATTGTATATAAAATGGATCAAGTACAAACCCAAGTACAAACTATTGTAAGAGATAGTGTAGAAACAATTGAAACTGTATTAAACCGCAGTTTAGATAACGTATACATTTCTACCACAATCAAAGTTCTTATTGGACTTTATGCTGCTTTCGCTGCCCCTAAATTACCACCTTCATTGGTAGATTTGATGGATAATATCATTGTTCGCATTGCCTTTGCTTTTGTAATTGTATTAACTGCCACAAGAGACCCTTCAATTGCTCTCATGATTGCTATAGCATTTATTGTAACTTTACAAACCGCTAACAAATTCAGACTTATGAGCACCGAATTATCAGTATCAGCACCAGGACAGACATCATGGCTTCCTAGCGCAAAAACAGAAGGATTTTTTGATCAAACAGTAGATTTCCAAAATCCTGATATTCCTGAAGAAGGACATGAAGATGAACCTGAAGAAGGACACGAAGATGAACCAGAAGAAGGACATGAAGATGAACCAGAAGAAGCTGATATGCCTGAAGAAGCAACTGACGAAACAGTAGAAAATCTTACATCAAGACGTCGCAGAGAAAGATTCACCGTTGAATTATCACCACATTTCCAAGCCAAAAGACCAGAAGACCTCCAAGTAATGATGGGAAGCAACTTAACAAATAATATTGAATCTGACCCAACCGCTGTATTCACAACAAATGCTCATCTCAAAGATGCTCAATCTAACCAAGTAGATTCTGCTGATCAATTAAGTTGTGTAAAATCAATGGCCAACCAACACTGTGCCCAAGGACTCAGCACTAACACTCCTAACGGACACTAATTATTAAAATGACATTTAAATTAAATTTTAATTTAAAAATCTTATTGTGGTGGTGAATCTGGTTCATCAAGATAATCACTTTTTTTAGCACTTCCCCAGGGCCAAAGAATATCACCTACGCTTGATGATGTAGGAGCTTTCATAACAGTATTATTACCAGATGTTCTCCAATACATATTGTTGTTTCTTGCTTCATTATTAGAATTTGAAATATTTTTAATTAAATCATTGTTATCTTCATGTATTTGATTAAATTTTTTAAGATAAATATCTCTATTTTCATTAAGTAGCTCCATGTTCTTTTTTGAAAGAGATTTATTCTCTTTAAGAAGTTCAAGATACAAAATCTTATTTTCTTCCCATCTTTTTGAGTTTTCTTCCAACTTTTCCAAAATAATAGAAAACTTACTTTCAATATCATTATAAACATTTGATAATTTTTCTATTCTGTTTTCTATTTTATCTAATCTATTACTTAATATTGGAGACATCAATACTTCATACTCTTTACCACTTGTATTATGAGATGACATTATATATATACAATATTTAAATTCTGTAAATAAATTTTTATATTTAGAAATTCAGATTATCATGATAATTATTAAGTTCAAATTTACCATAAATTGAATCTAAATTTTCATGAATATATTGTTGCTGTATGGCATAATGTATATTTCTTTTTAATAAATTATTTTTAGTAGCATCAATTATATATTTATTACCTTTGATATTACTTGTTGGTTTCTCACTTTCCATTCTATGATTTAAAAGACATTGAACAATGAATTCTAGAATATCATTATTTTCAGACATATCGTCTTTTTATATCTTACGAATTTAAATAAAATTTCTTAAAATTAAAATAGGTTTTAAATTTGATTAATTATTTAACAAATATATTATAATAAAAATGAAATATCTTGTAATTGTAGAATCTCCAGCTAAAAAAAGTAAAATACAACAATTTCTTAATACAATTGATGGACATTCATTTATTGTAGAAGCATCATTTGGTCATATTAGATATTTTGCTAATGGTCTAAAGTCAATCGATGTAAACAATAATTTTGAACCAACTTATTCTGTTACCAAAGATAAATCAAAAGTAGTAAAAAATTTAAAACAATTAAAAAATAAAGTAGACGATGTTGTAATAGCGACAGATCTTGACAGAGAAGGTGAGGCAATAGGATTTCATATAGCAGATGTTCTAAAACTTGATAAAACAAATACAAAGAGAATTTGCTTTAATGAAATTACAAAAAAAGCTGTTGTAGATGCTTTTAATAATTCAAGAACATTGGATCATAACCTATTTCATGCTCAACAAGCAAGGAGTATTCTTGATTTACTTATAGGTTTTGAATTATCTCCTTTATTGTGGTCGGCTATTCAAACTAAATTATCAGCAGGAAGATGTCAAACACCGGCACTTAGACTTATTCATGAACGTGAAAAAACCATTGAAGATTTTAAGTCTAACAAAAGTTTTCAATTATCTGGTATCTTTAATATTTATGAAAAAATAGAAGCTAACTATTATACAGAATTAATTGATAAAACCAAAGTAAAAAATATTCTAGAAGAAATTATAGATCATCAATTTAAACTTACTAACGTCATTGATAAATTATCCAAACAAAATCCCCCAGCTCCTTATATTACTTCAACAGTTCAACAAGATGCTTCCTCTAAATTCAGTATGTCACCATCATTGACAATGTCTGTTCTTCAGAAACTTTATGAAAAGGGTAAAATTACATACATGAGAACTGATTCGACCGCGATTTCTGATAATTTTATGAATCAAATTCAAGAATTCTTAAATAATAATTACAGTGGTTACTTTAAAAAACGCCAGTTTAAAAGCAAAGTTTCAAATGCTCAAGAAGCACATGAATGTATTAGACCAGTAACTCTTGAAGATTTACCAGATAGTTTTCCTACGAATGAAATAAAATTATTCAATATGATTAGACAACGTGTAATCGCATCACAGATGAAGCAATATAGTGAAAAGAATTTTACTTATACACTTGAATCAACTAAATCAAAAAAACATAAATTTACTTTTACTCTAACTAAAGTTATTGATGAAGGATTTAAAATAATTTATAAATCTAAAGATAGTTCGCAAGCTAACCATGATAAGCTTATTAAAAAAATAAAAGTTGGAGAATTATATTATCCTCTTGAACTAATAGCCTCAGAAAAAAATACTAAACCTGTATCAAGATATACTGAAGCATCGCTTATCAAAGAACTTGAAAACAAGGGTATAGGTAGACCATCTACATTCGCAAGCATTGTTTCTAAATTATTTGAAAGAAAGTATGCTCTTAAGAAAACTACTCATAATTACAAGGATATTATTCTTGATATTCTTAGTATAACATCAGGTGAAAATGTTGTTAAAGAAGAACAGAAAAAAACTAAATCAGTTTCAGAAAAAAATAAAATATTTATAACAGATATTGGAAGACTTGTAAACGAATATCTTGAAACTCATTTTAATAATATTTGTCAATATGATTTTACGGCAAAAATGGAATCCGACCTTGATAAAATAGCTGAAAACAAGGTTAATTGGATTAAAATTACTAATCATGTATACAATTCATTTCACCCCACTGTTATGAAACTTAAATCAGATAGTCAAGTTAAACAATCTTTTAAAGATAAAAAGACTAATCTGTTAGGTAAATATAAAAATGTCAATGTCTATACATATGTAGGTAAATATGGTCCTTGTATTCAATATGGGGAAAAAGATGATAATCCTAGATATGTAAGTATAAGTAAAGATGAATTTCCGGACATATCAGAATTAACTCTTAAAGATAGTATTGAATTACTTAAATATCCTAAAGAGTTAGGCGAATATAAGAATAAGATTGTTACTATTAATAAAGGTCCTTATGGTTTCTATATTGATTATGATAAGCAGAAAATATCAGTAACTGACGGAAAAGTTAATCTATCTAAGGCTAAAGAGCTTATTGATTCTACTAAATCTAATATAATCAAGGAATTTAGTGACCTAACTGTAAGAAATGGTCCTTATGGTCCTTATATTAAAAAGGGTAGTAAATTTACTCCTATTCCTAAAGATGTTGATCCCAAAAAATTAAGTAAGAAAGAATGCTTAGATATTATTAAAAATCATGTTCCTGCGAAGTTTAGTAAAGGAAGAGGTAAGAAAACCACTAAAAAATAATTAATTAAATATTATATAATTAATTAGTTTATAAATTAAACCCTCTTATTTTTTTACCACGATTAGTAGTAGCATTACTGTTGGTTGCTCCTGGAACTTTAAGTAATTTAAATTTTAAATCAGTATCGGATGAACCTGGAACGGCTGTTAAAGTGAATTTTAAATCAGTATCGGATGAACCTGGAACGGCTGTTAATGTGAATAATAAATCAGCGGTAGCACTTGTTAAATCGGCAGCTGCAATTTTAAGTTCATCTCCTACAGCATAACCTGAACCTGTAGCATTGA
>MDTG01072767.1_pt1 | contig 11525 bp, 7 predicted proteins | sample 811421 | NCBI WGS metagenome assembly MDTG01 (sample SAMN05326645, study PRJNA326480) | marine metagenome | isolation source: seawater | place: Pacific Ocean: South East | collected 2011
GGTAGTGATGTTTCAGCTGAAACATACACCCTTTCATTTAATACTAGTAGTGCTAATTACATAACGGAAGTGATAAGTGATGATCCTCAAAGTCAAAAAAGTGGTAATTCTAATTCATCGGTATATGTTTATAAAGTATTCAGTAGAGCTTCTCATGCTATATTCGGTGATAACACAGAAGCTACTGCATCAGCAAAAGTTGAATCAAATGGTTTAGATTTTTCAACAGGTGCAACCTCTATTGATGCGTTAGGAAACGAAAACTCATATACTGGTAATACCGATTACAACACAGCAAGAACACCTTATATACAATCTCAGTTAGTTGGTGGCACTAGATATAATCTTTTTAGAATATATACAAGATCACATGGTTCAGATATAAATAAACAATTGAAAGCTGTAATACTAAATACAAAACCAGCTACAGATGTAGCAGGTTCTGATTATGGAACATTTACGATTCAAGTTAGGGTTTATGATCCATTAGGAACTAATGATGATACCATACTAGAACAATTTGATGCTCTAACATTTGATCCAGATTCACCAAATTTCTTTGCAAAGAGAATCGGTGATAGGTTTGTGGAAATAGACTCAAATGGTAAATTAACTCATTATGGTGACTATCCTAATTTAAGTATGCATATCAGAGTTGGTGATTACACTAAGGTGGATAGTAATATAAGTCAATATCCAAAGACAGTTGTTCCAATGGGTCATGCAGCACTTAATAACACAATTTTAGGAACTACAACAATTCCATCTGCATCGTTTAAAAAAGCTCAAACTAATACTAATGGTACATTTGATTCATCTGTATTATATGGATTTGATTTCATGACTTCTACTACTGCTGATGGAAAAATAAGAGAAGATAATGAACAATATTTAGCACCAGTTCCTTTAGGTGCTGGAGCTGGTAATAATGTTACTATGTCTCTCGAAAATATGTACGGAAATGATGATGCATCAATTTTGGGTTCAAAATATACAGGTAGAGGTTCATTAGCTACTGACATTAATGATACAAGTCATGTTTCAGCATCATTCTTATCACTTAGTGGTTCTGCTGCAGCTCAGTTGAAATTTGCTATTCCTTTCCAATTTGGTTTTGATGGTCGTAATCCAGCAACACCTTATTTAGTAGGAACTGAAATTGTAAATACAAACACACAGGGATTTGACCTTTCATCAACAACTACTAATGGTACTCTTGCTTATAAGAGAGCAATAAACGCTATTAGTAATCCAGATGAATTTGATATCAATTTATTGGCAACACCTGGTGTCATTCACAGACTACATCCAGCAGTAACAAATCATGCAATATCCAAGACGGAAGCTAGAGCAGATGCATTGTACATCATGGACTCAGCAGCTTATACGGATTCGGTTCAAACTGTTGTCGATACCATAAAAGCATTGGACACCAACTATGTAGCTACTTATTATCCGTGGGTTAAGATAGTAAATGCTAGCACTGGTAGACCTGTATGGGTGCCACCATCGGTAGTATTACCTGGTGTGATATCATATACCGATAGGGTAGCTCATGAATGGTTTGCACCAGCTGGTTTAAACAGAGGTGGATTGACAACTGTGTTGGAAGCTAAGACAAGATTAACCCATGCTGAAAGAGATGAACTCTATGAAGGCAGGGTAAATCCAATAGCTTCATTCCCAGGCCAAGGAGTCGTGGTATTTGGACAAAAAACATTACAATCTAAACCATCAGCATTGGATAGAATCAATGTTCGTAGGTTACTGATTACAGTAAGAAAATTTATTGCAAGTGCATCAAGGTATTTGGTATTTGAACAGAATACTCAAGCACTAAGGAATAGATTCTTAAATATTGTTAATCCGTATCTTGAACAAGTTCAATCCAATAGTGGTTTAAGTGCTTTTAGGGTTGTCATGGATGATTCAAACAATACACCTGATGTGGTGGATAGAAATCAGTTAGTAGGACAGATATTCGTACAGCCTACAAGAACTGCTGAATTCATCGTGTTAGACTTCATCGTTCAACCTACAGGTGCTACATTTCCTGAATAAGTTTAACTTATAAATACACTAGTGTATATCGAAAAACCCCTTATCACAGGGGTTTTTCTTTTTATAAATTAATGAAAATTTCTTTATATGATATTTATTTATGAGTAGAAATAAAGACTTTTTTAGGAGAATAAAGAATGGCTACATTAGACCCGTCAGAAATTATGTTCACCCCCTTTGAACCGAAAACAAAAAATCGGTTCATCATGTATATCGAGGGGATTCCAGCTTATCTGATTAAAACTGCAAACAGACCCTCAATAGAATTTGAGGAAATAGTGTTAGATCACATCAATGTTAAGAGATATATCAAAGGTAAGGGTGCCTGGCAGCCAGTTGATATTACACTTTATGATCCAGTTGTTCCATCTGCTGCACAAGCAGTCATGGAATGGGTTAGATTAGGTCATGAATCAGTAACAGGTCGTGATGGCTATTCTGATTTCTACAAAAAAGATGTTACTTTTAACTTATTAGGGCCGGTAGGTGATGTTGTTGAAGAGTGGGTACTAAAAGGAGCTTACATACAATCAGCTAACTTTGGTGATTTAGATTATGCTTCAAATGATCCAGCTGAAATAACCCTAACATTAAAGTACGATTACGCTATCCTACAATTCTAAGGAGTAAATATGAGTTTTATAAGAGAAATGTTGTCAAGTGATGCTAAGATATCATCCAAGAGGTTTGTTGGATTTGCATCGTTCTTCATGTTAATATGTTGTTGGGGTGCTGATACGTTTACAGCATTTGAAGTCAAGGATAAAATACTAGAGTGTTTTATGTATATTTCAGTAGTAGGTTTGGGAGTTACAGCAGCAGAGAAGTTTGGTAAAAAATAAAATAGTTTTACAACAAAAATCGTTATATATATAATTAAATAATAGGAGTCAATATGGCTGATTACAAATTTCCTACGGAGATGGTTGAATTACCATCACGAGGACATTTTTACATGGATGGACATCCGTTGTCCAAAGGTAAGGTCGAAGTAAAATACATGACCGCAAAGGAAGAGGATATCCTAACCTCACAGAATTTAATACAACAAGGTAGTGTTATCGATGTATTGCTTGAAGCTTTAATCGTAGATAAATCAGTAAAAGTTCATGATTTATTAATCGGTGATAAGAATGCAATTATGATAGCTGCTAGGATTCTTGGTTATGGTAAGGATTATGATTTTGAATACGATGGTGTAGAACAAAAAACAGACTTATCATTACTTGAAGCAAAACAAATGGATTTAAGTAAATTTCCAAAGGGTGTGAATCAGTTCTCATTTAAACTACCGAATTCAGAGAGGGAAATCAAATTTAAGCTGCTAAACGGCACAGACGAAAACAATATAGATTTGGAGATTAAAGCAAGAAAAAAAGTATCAAAGATACAGAGTTCACAATTAACAACAAGACTTAAACATATGATAATATCCGTGGATGGAAAAGCAGATAGAGAGTATATAAATAACTTTGTAGATAATGAATTTTTATCAAGGGATTCTTTAGCTTTTAGAAATTATTTATCAAGTATTACACCAGATGTTGACATGACTACAACAGTTGTGGATTCAAACGGAAAGGAGAGTGAGGTGACGATTCCTGTCACCGTGCGATTTTTTTGGCCTACCAACTGAGTATAAGGTAAGATTACATGAGGAAATATTTCAAATAATTTTACATGCTAAAGGTGGATTTACCTTTGGTGAAGTATACAACCTACCTATATATCTCCGAACATTTTATTTAAAGCGTCTGCTTAAATTCTATAAAACGGAATCTGCAGAACTTAAAAAGGAAATGAATAAATATAAAACTTAAATTTTATCATATTTGATATTTATTATTGAGTTACAATACTTAATTTCAATCGGAGATTCAAATGCCTAAATATAAAAACAGTACACGCCAAATAAGAGAAGGGTTTATTTCTAAAATGTTTGGTGCTTTAGCTACTAGAACTGGTAAAAAGATTGCAGCTAATATTGCAAAAAAAGATCCAGAAATGGGTAAATTATTAGCTAGGGCTGAAGTTCTAATGAAACAAGCAGAGAAGCGTATAAAATCAATGTCAGATGATGATTTAAGAAATTGGAAAGCTGACGCTAGAGATGAGTTAGGTTGGTAAATTAATGTCATTTGCAAAATTTGAAAAAGAAAATAGAGCACGAGCTAAAGCTGATAAAGAACATGATGACTATGTTAAAGGTCAGATAAGAAAAAATAAACAAATTGAAAAAGATTTAGAAAGACGACTTGATTTAAGCAAACAGTTAGTTGATTCGTTACGAGATGAACAACAGACACTAAGCAGCTCTATGGATTTTGTCAATAAGATGGTGGGAACTCAAAAATTAGAAGTAGCTCTTCTTGACAATGCAGTTAAACTTTCGAAAGCAAGAACCGAAGAAGATAGAAAAAAACTACAGTTTGATCAAAAAGCTTTACTTGCTCAAGGTGATTTACAAGCTAGTATTAAAAGTCAATTAGAACCGATGATGAAGATAGCAGATCAGGCTGAAAAGTTTACAATGGCTCTTTTAACCAATCCAATGGTGGCACTTGCTGCTGCCGCATTAGCTCTTGCTAAATTCTTATTTGATATTGCAAAAGGTGCTTTGGAAACCCGAAAAGAATTGGGAACTTCATTAATGATATCAGCAAAATTAGAAGTTCAAACTAGGGCTCTAGCTCTTGCAGGAAAGGTATATGGTTTAGAAGTAGAAAACATCAAAGCAGCACAGACTGCAATAAGAAATGAATTGGGATTGAGTGTACAAGAGGCAGCTAATCTTAGTTTACAATTTGCTAAAACAGCAGCAGTTACTGGTCAGAGTGAAGAACAATTAGCAAAGACATTATCTATAATGGAGTCAATATCCGATGCTAGCAGGGAAGCATTGTTATCTCAGATAGAAACAACAGGTCAGATGTTGGAAATGCAGGGATTGGCACCAGGTGAGATATTTCAAGATATAGCAGATAATGCTGAACATTTTGCTACATTTGCAAAAGATGGTGGTATGAATGTAATTAAAGCTGCAGCGGCCGCTAAAAAATTAGGTTTGAATATGAGTGCAGTTGCATCAACAACAGAAGCACTACTTGATTTCGAATCCTCTATTGAAAAACAAATGGAAGCTTCAATGTTACTCGGTAGGGAGATAAACCTTGATAAGGCAAGACAATTAGCTTTTATGGATGACCAAGAGGGTATGATGAAAGAGATATTGAAACAGGTCGGTGGTGAAGCTGAATTTAGTAAATTGGTTGGTACTCAGAGAAAAGTTTTAGCTGAAAGTGTAGGTTTAAATGTAGAACAACTTTCTAGACTTGTTAGAAACAATACAGCAACCACTACTGGTAAAGCTGTAACAGCTGGTGCTAAAACAGGCGATAGTACCGAGGAGTTGTTAACAGATCACACTCAATTATTTCAAAGTATGAATAAACACCTTAAAACAATAGCTGAGTGATATCATGTCATTAGTAGACGAAACATCAAATTTATCCAGAGGAGCTGGTTCAACGGAAACTGGTACTACACAGACCACCAACACCATTGATGATGCTACACCACCGATAACATCACCGATAAGACCACCTAATGTTCAACCACCTACAAGTGCTGTATATGCTCCAGTTCCTACTAGACATCAGATTGATGCATCGGTTGGAAGAGCTAAATTAATATCTAGATTGGTAACACCAACATCTGATTTATCTGCAATAACTAAAAACTTTGGTTCTGATTCACTAACAGCTGGTAACACAACCAGTTTTAATTTTGATTCATTAAACCAATCAGAAATACCAAGAACATTATATCTAGACAAGAAAGGTGATTTCGCATCAATATTCTCAGATACAAATAAAGCTGTTCCCAACACTTATAATTTAGATAATAATCCAACACCAATACAAAACATACCAAAAGAGGGAGATGGATTTACCAATTATGGAATTGTTCCAAACAGATACGGATATACTTTTTTACCACAGTATAGTCAAGAAAGTCAATATCCAACTATAAGACCAATATTATCTTCAAACTCTAGATTAGTTAGTCTACATGAACGTGGTCGCGGAATTAATTTTGGTTTTGGTTTTACCAGACGGGGTATGGGTTTAGATGAATATTATGCTCAGGTATTTGATAATAATGGTGTATTTGGTATACGAAATGATAATTTAAATGCAGATGATCAACCTTATATCATTAGAGGAATCGGTGAACGGTGGGAAGATACAAGTGAATTTACAACACAACAATTAAACTCAATAATCGGAAGTAATGTTGTGAAAGACACGGTATTTTTAAAAGGAGCCTCCGCAAGAGAAGCAAATCTCTTTACAAGTAGATATCGAGCTGATATGCTCAGAATATCTAAATTCGGTGAGGGTTCTGTATATGCAGATAAACAGAGTGTTTTACAAGGTAGAAACAGATTTGACGCAAAAACCATGACCAAGTATGAATTATCCGATATAGATACTGGAAATAAAATAATTGATGTGGTTGCAAATGCACTCCCACCATCAATTGCAGGGTTATCAACAGCTGCTACATTAGAGTTAAATCCAAGAGTGTATAATCCAAGTTCAATTTTTACAATACCAGGTGAAGAAACTACTAGAATGGGTATGGGATTTACAGATGCATTTAATCTAAGTGATCAAAAAGAACAAGCATTCGGTATAATTAAAAATATTGGAGAACGAACACTAGAGATGGCAGCTGAAAAAGCAACCAATTTTGTGGTTCAAGGCCTGGGTAACCTTGCAAAAAAACAACTTGGAAGATTAGGGGATACACTTGGTAAATCTGATGAAAGAGATTCTGAAAATGTAAAAGCATTAAAAGGTATTTTCAGTAATATAAAAAATGATCCTAGAACACAAGACATAGGTAAAAAATTAAAAGGAGCTAATGATGCAAGAAAAGCAGCTGGATTGTTATTTGCATTTGAACGAGGCCCGGCTGGTAAGGCTGCCTTAGGTGGACTTAATAAAGCTGCATTCCAAGACCTAAATGTAGATAAGGTTAACTTAATTAAATATGGTGAAGATTCATACAAAGATGTTTCATATGAAAATTTAGATTGGATACCATTTAAGTTTGTGGATGCTCGTAATGATAAACCAATAGTTTTTAGAGCAATATTAAGTGGTATATCGGACACATTTACTCCTGAGTATGTATCAGAGCGATATGTTGGTAGACCAGATAATGTTTATGTTTATCAAGGAACAACTAGAGAGATAGGTTTTACATTTGATGTATATCCTAAATCCGATGCTGAACTGGTAACGCTGTGGGAAAAATTAAATTATCTAGCGGGATTGACATATCCACATTTAGATAATACTCAACAGGCAATGGTATCACCATTTACAAAACTAACCATAGGTGATATGTACAGAAATGCACCTGGTATCATAACCAGTTTAACATATACGGTTCAAGACAATACCACATGGGAAACGGTGTTTGCTAAGTTACCTAAATACATTCAAGTAAGCGTTGGCTATCAGTACATTGGTAATCATCTTCCAATAGCAGAACAAAAACATTATGATCCAAGATGGCTTCCACATCTGATGCCTAATCCAAGTTCTTTTGCAGACAGAGCTGCAGAGTTTCTTGTTGGTAGGGGTGGTGATGCACTGAAAGGATTTTATGATAAAGAGTCAACTCAAACCGCACTTGGAAACGCTAAAAGTTTTGGACTAGGACTTTTTAGTAACGAAAAAGAAGGTAAGGATATGTTAGGAGCAGCTAGTATATAATATGAAAAGATACGCATCAACAAGAACAAAAGTGGATAAATCTGGAACAACGGTTTACTCCACAACATTTTATCCACCGATACCCATTGAAAATAATGATCAATTCATACGCAGTAAAGTAGGTGATAGATTGGACTTTCTGGCTCACAGTTTTTATGGTGACACCACTCTGTGGTGGGTTATAGCTAAAGCAAACGGTATAAGGGGAAAGGTAGCATTGGAACCAGGAATACTTCTTAGAATACCAGGAGATGTACAAAAAATACTAGAAAAGTTTAATGAACTAAACAGATAGTCATCATGATAAATTTAGAACCCATTCCTAAAATAATACAAAAAAGAATGTTTGAAAAGATGCAGGCTTTAAGAGATCATCATGCACCACCAAATGCTACAAATGATGGTTCTTTGACATTTGACAAGATGGCCAGTAAGACATCATTTTTAAGAATGACCTCTGGTCAGACAAACGCTGTGATTCTAATGGGTGGTACTTTAAAGGATGATGGAGGTCTTGCAACAGGTTATGATGAAATCTACGGGCCTAGAACCTATAAAACAGGTGGAACAAAGGGAAGTGGAACGGAGCAAGAATTGACACAAGATTTAAGTGTGTCTTTTATGGAATCAACGATGATTCCAACTGGAAGAATGACGGGTGGTACAGCAGCTAAAAGAGAAGAATTTAAAAATGATTTAAAAAGACCGATGCCTGGATTGAAGTCAGCCCAAGTATCATACAAGGGTGGAACTAAAGCAATTCGTGAAGCATCAATAAGTTGGACTTGTTGGGATTTTAATGAGTTAAATTTTTTAACTCCACACTTTTTAGCTCATGGAAAAACAGTCATGCTTGAATGGGGATGGGTGTATGATAAATCAACTTTATCTAAATTACCATCGTTTATACAAGAGGATATGGCTGGAAACAGATACATATCAAATGACGCTTTTACCAATTATAGAAATAAAATATTGGATGCCGAGGGTGATTTTGATATGATGGTAGGTCAAATTAAAAACTTTGAGTTTACCACAAGAGAGGATGGTGCTTTCGACTGCACTACTGATCTAACAAGTATTGGTGTTAATATGTTTGAGAATCCACCACCAAATGATACAGTGCTCGATCCTAGCATTACTTATAATCTAAGTGCAACAGATGACACGAAAGCTTTAGAGGAAAAAATATCACAGGCAGTTGGAGATTCTGGTATAGCTAATGATATCCTAGAATTAGATAGTACAACATCTTTAAAATTTTTTATACAACATATAGATGATTATATACGAGAATCAACAGAACGTGCGGGTGCTGCTCAAGACGAAAGTGTAGTTGAAGTGGGTGATGTCAATCAAACAGTAGCTGTAAAAAATAAACATATTTTTAACTACAAAACAGATTTTACTGACCATTATATTTGGGGTAATAAATATTTTGGAATGAAAAGGACTGGAGTTCCAACTCTTGTAGTTAATAATGCATGGGTTCGTTGGGGATGGTTCGAGGATAATATCCTTTCAAAATTTTTAAGTGTTACAAGTATGGGGTCAGATACAATCATGACACAATTCAGGTCTATTGAAAACATACCTGTAAAAGGTGGTGGTGGTAAGCTTAGTGGAAAATATGAAAGCACTAGAATAAGAAATCATGAAAAATTGGAAACTACGGATATAGATAATCATATACTTCCAGGCCAATTTTTTCCACAAGAGGAATATTCATATGAATCCAGGTTTACTAATGCTACTAAGACATTGCCAGGAGATGATAAACTTTTACATGATCTAAATTCTATAATTAAAAATCCAGATAATTTTCCACCATTTGCTACAAAGGGTGATATTATACCAAAAACAGAAGAATATACTGTTAAACCAGGTGATAGCCTGGCAGCAATTGCAAAACTATATGATGGTGTGTCCTATCAAGATATCGCAGATGCTAACGACATAGAAAATATAAATTTAATCCAAGTTGGTCAGAAATTAAAAATACCAGATCAAACAGAAGAAAAATCATCTAAGTATGGATATCTTAGGAATATTTTAATCAATACAAAATTAATAAAAAAAGCTTTTGGTGTGGATGATATTAGTGCAGAACCAGTAAATGTTTATGAATGTATTGAACAATTATTTGATTTGTTAAATGCTGATTTGGATTTTTGGAACTTTGATATAGTGATTGATGAAGTTGAAGATTATAGAGCAAAGATAATAGATACAGATACTACATTATTTGATTTTACCAAAGGTACACCACTTCAACAACAATCTAAAATAGATACATCTGGTAATGTGTTTTCAACTGATGCAGCTGGTACTAAACAAGGTGAGGGTGTTTTTTTCTTTCCAGTTTGGAGAATAGATAGTTTTATTAAATCACAAAATATTTCATCTCGTGTACCAAATTCCATGCAACTGGCTGTTATGTTTGGTTCAAATATGGATCAGATGAAAGAATTTGCTAATCCAGGTAGTGCATTCGGAGATAAAGCAGGTGTATTAATAGGTGGACTACATAATGAAACATCACCAGATAAATCCAAACAAGGATTGGATATTGCTTATAGAAACCCCAAATCGATAAGAATAGGAGCTAAAAGTGGAAATGCTTCTCAACCACTCACGATTAATGGTGGTGATGATATTTTTGCATTCCTAGCGGATACAGATAGAATAGGTGGTCTTAAAGAAAAATATAAACTTAAACAAACTCAATTAAAAGATAAACTAAAAGAATTACAGAAAGCATCAACGGAACAAGGTCAAAATACTAGACAGTTATATGATAATTCAGTTCCACCACCTTTAATTGGATTAATTCCAAAAGATAATTTAGATAAACTTTTAACAGGAGTTGAAAGTTTAACATATGTTGGTGGTAAAGAAAAATTTAAAGCTTTATATAATTCAAAATTTGCAGAGGGTAGGATGAAAGATGAATTCATACAATCAATTTCATACTATACAGCTTTAACAGGAAAACAAAGACAGGCAGAAAGGTCTATGGTCATACCATTGGAAATTGAATTAACCGTAGATGGCATCGGTGGTATTTATCCAGGTAATTCATTTCATTCAACATACCTACCAAAAAATTATCAAACAAAAGCACTCTTTCAGATGTTTGAGGTAAATCATACGATTGATTCTAGTGGTTGGTCAGTAACTTTTAACGGTAAGATGAGAGCAACAGCAAACTCAGTATTTACTAAAGCTGATAGTTTAGGGGATAAAGTTAAAAAACAACTAGATGGTATAGTCATGGATTCGATAATACTTACAGAACCTACAGCACTTGATAAAACACCAGAAGCTGAGACAGTTGTAATAGGTAAGTTAAAACCAACAGAGCCTTTGGTGCCAGAGGAAGATCGTCTACAAGGTGCTTCTGCTAAACCAGCTCCAAATTTAGATAATATTTCGGTTGACTATGAAAAAGCATATTTGGATAGTTCAGCATTAGGTGATGCTGTCAACGCTGAAAATCTTAATAAAGCTTTGCTTGAAGGTGAGATAACAGAAGCTGAAGATTCTATCGTAAGTGGAATGATTAGTCCTAAGATAAGTACCTTTGGACAGAATGCTTCAAATCAGGCAAATCAAGGTGCATTTAGAGATAACTCTCCTAATTTTAAAAGAGCACCAACTGATGAACCAGCACCA
>MDTG01213368.1_pt1 | contig 11525 bp, 10 predicted proteins | sample 811421 | NCBI WGS metagenome assembly MDTG01 (sample SAMN05326645, study PRJNA326480) | marine metagenome | isolation source: seawater | place: Pacific Ocean: South East | collected 2011
AATAGGGAGATGTAGATTTGATGTCTGTCAAGAAATCAGGAATGAACATATTACTAGAGAAGAAGCAATTTTATTATGTAAAAAGTTTGAAGGCGAGTATCCTAAAAGGTATATCAATGACTGTTATAAATTTATGAATCTAAGCACTAAAGAAGCAGAAAATATAATTGATAAATTTAGATCCCCTCACTTATGGAAAAAAGCAAAAAATAAATGGGTAAGGCTTCAAGAGTTAGAAGAGATATACAATGGAAAATAGTCAAATCAAACACTATAGAGAATTTAGCTCTTTAAAGGTATAAGCAAAAATTATCTATGAGGAAAAATTTTATAGTAAAAAACATTTTATCTAGTAAAACACCTTACATAATTGCAGAGATAGGAATAAATCATAACGGAGATTTATCTTTAGCAAAAAAAATGATTTTAAGTGCGAAAAAAAATGGTGCTAATTGTGTTAAATTTCAAAAATTTATAGCAGATAAATATATTTCTAGATTTGCAGGTAAAGCAAAATATCAAAAAAAGATTATTTCAAAAAAAAATATTTCACAATTAGAAATAATCAAAGCTTGTGAATTTAACATTAATCAAATGAATATTTTAAAAAAATTTTCAAAAAAAAATGGGATTGATTTTATATGCACTCCATTTGAAATTGACAGCTTGAATGAATTAATCAGAATTAAAGTAGATGCAATTAAAATAAGTTCATGTAATCTTACAAATTTTCCATTTTTATATGAAGCTGCCAAATCTAAATTGCCAATATTGTTATCTACAGGAATGGCTAATTTTAATGAGGTAAAAGATGCTGTAAAAATTTTTAAAAGATTTAAAAATCCACTTTTAGTTTTTCAATGTACTTCAAATTATCCTTCGAAAATTAGCAATGCGAATTTGTTAGTTTTAAAGACTTTCAAAAAAAAATTTAAATGTCCCGTTGGTTTTTCGGATCATACAAATTCCGTGATACCTGCAATCGTTGCAGTTTCCCAAGGAGCTGTTGTAATAGAAAAACATTTTACATTGTCAAAAAAACTTCCAGGCATTGATCAAAAAGCTTCAATAGAACCTAGAGAATTAAAAGAATTAGTTGCAGCCGTTAAAGACGCAAGTTTAAGCTTAGGTGAATTTGAAAAAAAAAGAAGCAAAGAGGAAAATGACACTGCAAAAGCTCTTAGGAGAAGTTTAGTAGCTTCAAATAATATTAGAAAAAAAGAAGTGTTAAAAAAATCTATGATATCAGTAAAAAGACCTGGGACTGGTTTAGGAACAAAATACTTAAATAAAATAATCGGATTAAAATTGAAAAAAAATGTTATGAAGGATCACATTTTCAAAATAAAGGATTTTTATTGATGAAAGATATAAGATTATTAGTTGTAGGTACAGGATCTATTGGAAAAAGACATATTAAAAATGCAATAACTTTAGGTATAAATCCTCGTAAAATTTACGCAGTTGATACCCAGAAAAAAAGATTAAATGAAGTAAAAAAACTTGGACTTATTAAATTATTTAAAAATTTTGACCAAGCGTTAAAAGAGGAATTCGACGCGGCAATCATATGCTCACCAACTTTTCTGCATATATCCCAGTCTATTAAGCTTGCAAAAAAGAAAAAACATATTCTAATTGAGAAACCATTGGATGCTAACTTAAAGAATTCAAAAAAATTAATGAACTTAACAAAAAAAAATAAATTAACAATTATGATTGCTTACATTTTTAGATTTAGCTCCGCCATAAAACTAATTAAAAAGGAAATATTAAAAAAATCTATTGGTAAAATTTTATACTTTAGAGGTGAATTTTCAGAGTATCTACCCGATTGGCATCCTTACGAAGATTATAGATCCTTTTACATGGCCAATAAAAAGCATGGAGGTGGATCAATACTGGATCAATGTCATATAATGGATCTTGCTCATTTTTTAATTGGTGATTTTTCATCAGTATTAGCTGTCAATTGTAAAATTTCTAACTTACAAATAAGTGCTGATGATATTTCTGAAATGATTATAAAACATAAAAACGGTGTTATCAGTTCAATCCATACAGATATTTTTGGTAGATCACACAAAAAAATGTTAGAAATTAAAGGTGAGAGAGGAAACATAAGTTGGGATTTTTACAATAATGAGGTAAGAATTTATAACTCTAAAACAAAAAAAATAAAATTATTCAAAAAATTTAGTAAAAATTTTAATAATTTTTACATTGATGAACTATCTCATTTTATAAAATGTTGCACAAATAAAAAGAAGCCAGACATAACATTAAAAGATGGAATTCATACGATGAAACTAATTCTTGCGGCTGAAAAATCTGAAAAAACTGGTAAAGAGGAAAGGGTATAAAATGAGCTGTTATCTTTCTTCGAGTCTATTTAGGAATGAGCCAATTGAGGAATCTATTAAAAAATGTGGAGATCTGAGTAACAAATTTGTTGAAATGTCTGCACCTCATCCTTATCAAACAGATCAGGAAATATCTTCTATATTAAAGAAATACAAAGAATTGGGTTATAATTTTACTCTTCACAATTATTTTCCTCCACCAAAAAAATCCTTTGTTCTGAATATGGCTTCGAATGATAGTGATATCATTAACTTAAATAAAGATTTAATAAGCAAAGCTTTAGATTTGTCTTTAAGCGCAGAGTCCCCAGTATATGCTGTTCATGCAGGTTATTTGTCGAAAGCTACAGCTAATATTAGTGGTAGTTTTGATTTTGAAAAAGAAGAATATAGCTACTCTTCTGCTCTGGATAGATCAGTCAAATTAATTAATGATGTTTCAAAAAAATTTGAAAAAAACAATGTTAAATTTTTGATTGAAAATCTATTTCCATCGGTTGCAAGAAATTCTTCTTTGTTTTGCAATTATAGTCAAATAAAGGAATTAATTGACCAAGTACCCAAAAGTGTCGGTCTTTTATTAGATCTTGGTCATATGAATATATCTAGTAATATAATGTCATTTGATAGAAATAGCTTTTTAAAAAAATATCTCTCAAACTTTGCTGATAGGTTGCATGAAGTTCATATTTCAGAAAATGCTGGTCTTAAAGATGAACATCGAGTGTTAGAAAATGATAGCTGGCAATATGGTGCAATTAAAGAAATTATCTCAATTAAAAGTAAATCTAAAAAAAAAAAAATTATTTTTTGTCTTGAAAGTAGAAACGCCGATTTAGATCAAATTTCAAAAAATTTGGACAAAATTAATAATATTATTTGTTAATTTAATTATGATATCAAAAATTATTATCAAAAAAAGAGATATTTGCGTGTCTCCAAATTCCTCTATTAGACATGCATTAAAAATTATCCAAAAAAACTCTGAGAGAATATGTTTTGTAATTAATAAAAACAATACTTTAAATGCTTCAATAAGTGATGGAGATATAAGAAGAGGTTTAATATCGGGTAAAAAACTTGAGGACTCAATAAGTAAAGTAAAATATACAAAATTTAAATTTTTAAGAGTTAACTCTAGTCCTGATGAGGCTTACAAGCAATTTACTAAAAAAATAAACATTCTACCTGTCTTAGATAGAAAAAAAAAATTTTTAGGAATAATAAGAAAACAAGATCTAGCACCATTTCTTGATATCAAGTCAAAAAAAATACTTATAGTTGGCTTAGGTTATGTTGGTCTTACTTTGTCACTAGTTTTAGCTGATACAGGTTTTAAAGTAATTGGATATGATAAAAATAAGAAAATATTAAAAAAAATTTCAAAAAAAAAATCTCCTTTTTACGAAAAGGGATTAGAAAGATATTTACAGGAAAATTATAAACAAAATTTTGAAGTATCAGACATGCCAGTAACTTCAGATATTTATATAATTTCTGTTGGAACGCCTTTAAAAAATATTAATATGCCTGATTTATCAAACCTTAAAAAATCTATTATGGAAATATGTCCTCTGTTAAAATCTCAAGACTTAATTATCTTAAGGTCCACAGTTCCTGTTGGCTGCACAAGGGGTCTAGTAGTAAATTTAATAGAAAAAAAAACAAAACTTAAATTTGGTAAAGATTTATTTATTTCATTTTGTCCTGAAAGAACAGTTGAAGGACAGGCAATTGAGGAGCTAAAGAGGTTACCGCAAATTGTTGGCAATTATTGTAAAAAAAGCTCAGAATTAACTCAAAAAATTTTTAGTGAGTATAACTCCACAGTTATTGAAGTTGAAAGTTTAGAAGCAGCTGAGCTGGCTAAACTAATAGATAACTCTTACAGAGATACTATATTTGCTTATAGTAATCAGCTTTCAAAATTATCTGAAAAACTAAATCTAAATTTGGTTGATATAATTGACAAAGTGAATTTAGGTTATCATCGTAACAATATACCAAAACCATCACCAGGTGTAGGAGGACCATGTTTATCAAAAGACTCATATATTTTATCAAGTAATTTTAATGATTTAAAAATTGGTAGTGAAAATTTAATACTTCTTTCAAGAAAAGTTAATGAAAGCATGATTTATAATTTATTTTTAAGAATTAAGAAAAAACTTAAATTTCTCAAGAAAAATAAAAACTGCAAAATTTTTATTACGGGATTTGCATTTAAAGGTTTTCCTGAAACATCTGATATGAGATCTTCAACAACAATTGATTTACTTAATCTGTTAAAAAAGAATAAATTTTCAAACATTTGGGGACATGATTACATGGTAAATTCTAAAGATCTCAAAAAATTAAAAATAAGAACGTGTTCGATAGACCAAGGTTTTAAAGGTGCTGATGCTGTATTAATAATGAATAATCATCAAAACTATGCAGATTTAAATATCTATAAACTTTTGAAAAAAATAAATAAACCGTGTCTTTTTTTAGATAGTTGGCAAATTTTCGATCCCTTAGAAATAGATGATATAAGTGGAGTTTCTTATTTATCAGTTGGTAATAATTAATGTTGAATAAAAAAATATTTATTCCAGTAGCTAACCCGACCGTTGGAATAGAGGAAGCAAATTTGGTCCATAAACAAATCAAATCCGGCTGGTTTAGCATGGGCAAAAAAGTTAAAGAATTTGAAAAAAAAGTGGAAAAATACATTGGTGTAAAACATGCAATTGCACTTAATAATGGAACCTCAGCACTTGATGCCGTACTAACGGCGCTTAGTATTACTGAAAAAGATGAAGTTATAGTTCCTAGTTTAACTTATATTTCCACTGCAAATGTTGTTAGCTATAAAAAAGCTAAACTTATTTTGTGTGATAGCGAAGAAGATACATTTAATGTAAGTTATAAAAGTTTAATTTCTAAGATAACGAAAAAAACAAAATTGATAATTGTTACTGACTTAAAAGGAATGCCAGTAGATTATGATAAATATATTAAATTATCTAAAAAAACAAAAATTCCGATAATTGCTGATAGCGCAGAGTCTTTTGGAGCTGAATATAAGTCTAAAAAGGTAGGCTCTCAATTATTAGCACATACTTTCAGTTTTTTTGCAAATAAAAATATAACTACAGGGGAAGGTGGAATGGTTGTTACTAATAATGATAAATTAGAAAAAAAACTTCGAGTTATTTTAAACCAAGGTCAAAATAGAAGATATAATCATATTATGCTCGGAAACAACTACAGGATGACCGATATATCTGCAGCTATGGGATTAATTCAATTAAAAAAACTAAATTTGTGTCTAAAAAAAAAAAATGATGTTGCAAAAATGTACGATAGATATTTTAAAAATATCGAACAAATTAAAATACCTTATATTCCAAATTATGTTACAAGACACTCTTGGTATAACTACTCTATAAAAGTCCCAAGCCGAAAAAGAAAGAAGCTGATCAATTTTTTAAACAAAAAAGGTATTGAAACTAGACTCTCATTTCCTCCGGTTCATATACAACCTTACTATAAGAAAAAATTTTCATCAAAAACTAAAGATTTAATTAATGGTTATAATGCATTTAAAAAATTTTTAGATATACCTATTTGGCCTTATCTAAACAAAAAAAAACAATTGTTTGTAATTAAAATGATAATTAAATTTTTATCTTAGACTTTAGATGAATATTTTAGGAGTAATATTAGCTAGAAAAGGCTCAAAGGGAGTAAAAAATAAAAACCATCTAAAATTAGGAAAAAAAAACCTTGTTGAAATAAGCATCAAAAATGCAAAAAAAAGCAAGCTTTTGAATAAAATTATCTTTTCTACTGATGATAAAAGACTAAAAAATAAAGCTGTATCAATGGGAATTAGTGCACCGTTTATTAGACCAAAGAAATTATCAAATGATAAGGCTACAAGTTTTAGTGTATTAAAGCATGCAATTACCTGGCTAGAAAAAAACCAAAATTGGAAGACTGATATAGTTGTTTTATTACAACCAACTACTCCTTTTAGAACTGGTAAATTAATTGATAAAGTTATAAAAAAATTAATAAATGAAAATTCAGATGCTGCTTTGACTATAACAGACTGTGATTATCCAGCATATTGGATGTTAAAAAAAAAGAAAAGAACGCACAAAATAAATTTTTTATTTAAAGAGGGTTATAAATTTACAAGACGACAGGACACACCTAAATGTTATAAGCCTGCCGGAATGGTCTATGCTATAAAAAAAAATTTTTTGTTCAAGTTGAAAGGGATGTTGCCACAAGGCAATACCGTGGGTGTTTATGTGAAGCCAGATGTGGCTATAAATATAGATAATTTCGATCAATACTTACTTGCTAAAATAAAATCAAAATATGTTTAAAAATTTTTTTTTAACTCTGAATTTTTTTAAAAAAAAAAATAAACTCTTCATTTTTTATCTAATATTTTTTATGATAATTGGAGCTTTTTTAGAGGCATTAGGGATTTTTCTTTTGATACCTTTAATAAGCTTTATGATTGAAAATGATATAAGTAATAAATTTTTTTTTATAAGAGATTTGGAAATAATCCAAAATTTATCAAAGATTGAAATACTTTATTTTTGTTTATTTATTTTTTTAGTAATAATGATTTTAAAATCATTATTTATGGTTTTTTTAAGTTGGTTCAAACAGACTATTTATAATGATTTAATGGAACAAATCTCAAAGCGTTTATTTCGTTTTTATCTAAATATGGATTATTTGAAATATTTAAGGAGTGACAGTGGAAGTTTAATAAGAAATATCACAAAAGGATCAAACGATGTTGTAAACGGTTACATATCAGCATGTTTAAATTTTATTTTAGAATTATTTATCATAATTTTTATGTCTATTATTCTTATTCGATTAGATGTACTTAGTTTTGTCTTTTCAGCAACTTTTTTTGGAGTAATAGTTTTTGTTTATATTTTTTTTACTAAAAATAAATTAAAATATTGGGGTAAGTCCAATATGACTTACGCCTCTGAACAATTTAAATTTTTACAATATGGTATACACGGCCTCAAAGACATTAGAATATTGGGTAAATCTGAGGTATTTATTAAAAATTATGTTAATTTTTTGCATAGATCAAATTTAATAAATACTAAATTAAAAATTTTTGAGGAAATTCCAAGATACTTATTTGAATTGCTTTTTGTAATTATAATATCATTGTTTATTTTTTATCAAATAAGTGTAAAATCTAATTCACCTGCAGAGGTTTTAGTTTATTTAGCAATTTTTGCAGCAATCAGTTTTAAATTGGTGCCTTCAGTCAATAGAATTGTTAGAATTTTTCAAGCAATAAAATACAACTTACCTCTAACCCAAGTTGTTTTAAAAGAGTTAAATTTATCTCAAAGTCTTGAAAACGATAAATCATCTCAACAAGATAAAATTACTAATTTTAGTCAGATAGAATTTAAGAATGTGAACTTTTCATATGGCGAAAATGAGAAAAATGTTCTTGAGTCAATAAATTATAAATTTTTAAATAATAAAAAGATTGCTATTAGTGGAAAAAGTGGATCAGGTAAAACTACAATGATAGATTTATTAACAGGTTTACTTCAACCATCTTCTGGATCAATTTTGATTGACTCGAAGAATTTAATTAGCATAAAAAAAAGTTGGCAAAACATAATTGGTTACGTTCCCCAAACAGTTTATTTTTTAAATGAGTCTTTAAAAAGAAATATAGCTTTTGAGCTTGATGATAAAAAAATTGATGATGAAAAAGTAAAATTTATTATCAAAAAAACTCAATTAACCGGATTAGTTGATAGAATGATAGATGGTATAAATACTAATATTGGCGATAAAGGCTCAAACTTGTCCGGAGGCGAAAAACAAAGAATTGGAATAGCAAGATGTTTATATAGAGATCCCAAAATAATTATCATGGATGAAGCTACGGCTTCATTAGACTCTGATACAGAAAGATTGGTTTTGAGAGAAATTCTAAATAATTTATCTAAAAATCGATTAATTATTTTAATCTCACACAAAAAAGATTTGATAGAGGAATTTTGCGATGAGGTAGTTTTAATTAATAAAGGAAAAATTATAAGTTGATATTTGCTAAACCATTAGTTAAGTCTGCCGAGTAAACAAATTCCAAAATATTAGGATTAATTTTATTAAGTTCATTAATTTGTTCTAAAGTTCTGTATGGTACAAGTCTTTTGTCAAATTTATAATCGATTATATTTTTTGTGTCGATATTAAAAGACAATCCTTGTATTTCATTTAATATATTTTTGATTGTTAATTCATCGTGATTTTTATTATTTATTCTTAAGCCTATAATTTGATTTTTAGAATTATTTTCTGGAGTAATATCTCCAACAAAAGAAACAATTTTCGGTTCTAAAATTTTAAAATAAGATTTTGACGGTATAACTTTTTTTTTAAATAAAATTATTAAATTAATATATTTTTTAACCTCGCAATCAGTATTAATAATTTTTCCATTAATTATAATTTTTTTTATTTTTGTTCCAGAAAACAATACACATTTTTCTGCAGAATAATTGTGGATGTTTGTAAAAATTGATAATTTATTATTTTCAATTTGAATTTCTTTTGCTTGACAATTCAAAATAATATCAACTTTATTATCTTGGAGTTTTTTTTCTAAAATTTTAATTAAGTTATAACTGCCATTTTTGATATACATTACCTTATGATCTTTTCCTAAAATTTTTTTTAATTGGTTTTTGATAAAATTAAAGTAATAGCGGTATTTATTAAATTCAGAAAAACTTTTCAGCCAAAGAACTTTGTTTGGAAGATCTTCTAATTGTATACCCAGTGACTGTAGTTTTTTATAAGAATTATTTCTTTCTTTAATATAATGAGGTCCTAATTCTACATTTTTAAAGTCATATATTTGTTGATAGGACCAACCACCACCAAGAACATTATTTTTTTCTAAAATTGAAACACTGTTACCTTGTTTTGCCTCTATAATTGCTTTTATTAAACTAATTGGACTTGATCCAATTACGAATACATTTTTTTTCATTCTTTATGAGTTTACACTATCATAAGAATTTCTTACAAGATTTAAAATCATTAATAATTTATGACAATTAACAAAAAAGTTTTAGTCTTAGGTGGTGCAGGATTGATTGGCTCTCATCTTGTGGAAAGTCTAGTTTCTAAAAATTTTAAAGTGACAGTAATTGATGATTTTTCTAAAGGAAAAATAAGCAATTTAAAAAAGGTAAAAAAAAAAATTAAAATAATTAAATTAAATTTAGAAAAAAAATTTGATCTATCAAGTTTGTTTACAGAGCACAAAATTGTTTTCCATCTTGCTAGTAGGGCATATGGTGTTGGTTACTCTGATGGAAATCATAAAAAAATTTTCCTACATAATAAAAAAATTACAGATAATATTTTGAGCTCTTTAAAAAAAAGCAAAATTAATTATTTTCAATGTGTGAGCTCTTCCTGCGTTTACAGAGATTCTGGACCATCAAGAATATCAGAAAAAATGAAACTAACAGGTTCCCCTGAAAAAGCTAACTTAGGATATGGAATGGCTAAAAGATATTTGGAAAAGAAAATCAAAATTGCAGCAAATGAAAATAAATTTTATTTATCTATTGTGCGTCCATTCAATATATATGGAGACAGATACAAATGGGTTGGATCAAAAAGTCAAGCAATCCCTATGCTTATAAATAAAGTTGTTAGAAGTAAAAAAAAAATAAAAATTTGGGGTTCGGGAATGCAAAAAAGAAATTATTTGTATGTGACAGATTGTGCAGAAATAATGATAAGAATTTTTTTAAAAAAATACGTTAGAACTCCAATAAATATAGGTTATTCAGACACAATAAGTATTAAAAATTTAGTTTCAAAAATATGTAATTTAGCGAAAAAAAATTTAGAATTTAAATATGATTTGAATAAACCGGAAGGCAGATTTATTAAAAGCTCAGACCCAAAATTATTGAGAAAAATTACTTCTAATTATAGGCCACGAATTAATCTGGACCAAGGTTTAAAAAATATGCTGAAATGGCACAGAAAAAATTTTAAATGAAAATACTATTTCCAAAAAAAAGCAGAGAATTAATTTTAGACAAAATATCAAAAAATCAAGCACCAAAAGAGTTTTTTTATGGCAGTATTTCAAATGGTGATTTTGATATTCATAAACAGGTCGTAGACACTAGACCTGAAATTGAAAATTTTTCTTTAGGATTTACAAAAAAATTGCTGAATAATATTTTGAATTCTAGTTTTTCAAAAGAAAAAGCCAAATATATTTTTGAATCTATTCCTAATGAGTCAAAAGTCTTAAGTTTTACTGACTGGGACAGCATGAATATCGCCATTCATCATAATTTAAGAAAAGATTTAAAATTAATTTGTGGATTTCATGGATTATATAATTTTTTCCAAAGAATGCCTCAAAATATTTTTTTAAATAAAAAAAAAATTTTTACTGAAGGTTTAAATGATTTAAATCATATTTTTTTTTTCGGACCAGAAGATAGGAGAAAATGTATTCAATTATTTAAGATACCAGAAAATAAAACGAGTATTTACAGATTTGGTGTAGATATAGATTTTTGGAAAAAAAAAGAATTTAATGAAACAATAGATATTTTATCGATAGGTTCTGATTTAAATAGAAATTATGATATTTTTAATGAAATAAATATCAATTTTAAGTTATCTCTTATTACAAAACTTAATGTCAAAAAACTAAAGAAAAAAGCGACAATCATTTCAGGATCTAAAAATAATCCGTTCTTAACAGATTTAGAAATAAGAGATTTTTATAATAAATCAAAAATAATCGTTATTCCTATAAAGGAAACTTTGCAACCATCCGGTTATAGTGTTGCATTACAAGCAATGGCTTGTGGAAAGCCGGTAATAATGACAAAAATAAAAGGATTATGGGATCAAAATAATTTTAAAAATATGCATAACATTATCTTTGTATCTCCTAATAATCCTATGGAATTAGAAAAATCTATTAAGTTGCTACTAGGAGACTCTAATTTAAGATTCCAAATGGGAAAAGAAGCTAGAAAAACAGTTGAAAATTTCTTTTCATTAAAAAGAATGAATCAAGATTTTCAAAATTTAATAAATTTATTTAAATGA
>MDTG01262997.1_pt1 | contig 11525 bp, 12 predicted proteins | sample 811421 | NCBI WGS metagenome assembly MDTG01 (sample SAMN05326645, study PRJNA326480) | marine metagenome | isolation source: seawater | place: Pacific Ocean: South East | collected 2011
CGCTTCTGCTGCAGCATCTGCAGCAGTAGCCACGAGCACCGATGAAGCCCCAACCGAGGCTGAAGAGGAAGAAGAAGAAGAAGAGGAAGAAGGCGGTTTCGACGGCCTTGGATCCTTATTCGGTTGATAAAAATTTGAGGTGAAAAAATATGGAGTACGTATACGCTGCAATGCTCTTGCACTCTGCTGAAACTGAGATCGACGAAAAAGCTGTTACCGCAGTCCTAAAGGCTGCTGGTGTAGATGCTGACTCTGCCCGTGTGAAGGCACTAGTTGCTTCACTAAGTGGTGTTGACATCGCTGAAGCTATGGCAACTGCTGTTGCTGCCCCTGCTGCTGCTGCACCTGTTGCTGCTGCTGGCGGTTCTTCCGAAGAAGCTGCACCTGCTGCAGAAGAAGAGGAAGAAGAAGAAGAAGGCGGCTTCGAAGGTCTAGGCTCTCTCTTCGGCTGAAGTTAGAAAGATCGAAACTGATCCAACAGAACACGTTGAGCCTTAGGCTCCAGCGTGAGCAGGGTCCAGTTACGGTTACCCAGGCGGTCCACAGTCCGTGGTCAACCTCGCCCATATCTGGGCTGGGGATTGCGGGATAGACCGTGAATGGACCATCCACAACCCCCCTCGCCTGCGAGGGGGGAATGTGGCCTTTACAGCATTCGAATGAGGAATGCACCCCCTAAATTCTTCATATCATACCATTTGGGATTAGTTATGCTTAGGCGGAAGGAGTTCGTTCTGGAGGTTTCAACATCTCCGATTGCGAATATCAAAGCCTTCCGAAATATAGCAGACTCCAATGAATGGACACTTACTTCTCACGAAGGAAGTCGTCTTGTTGATCGATTTGCTATAATTATGCCAATGGCCCAAAGTGCTAGAACACTTGGCCTTGAAGTTCTGGATGGACCTTTACAAGGTTTAGAACTTCATTCATGGGCTGAAACCAAAGGTAGTGCCGGAGCAATCAACATGGCGGCATGGACAATTCCTGGTGGAGAAGGTAATGAGGAAGCTAGAGAATTGATTCGCGAGTGGGCAAAATCACTGCCTAGGTGTCCATGGAAGTGGTCATTTGGTGAGCGAAGTAAAATTGGCTATCTTTTGCCGGTTTTCCGTCGTTCTCGCAAAGCATTTGCAAAGTTAGGGTTAACAAAGTGGGAAAAGCAGTAAACCAAAAGACTTGGAAACTACGACTGATTACACTAGATTACCGGAGGATGGATAATGGCATTTATCGACGATATCAAAACCGATCAAAGAACCCAAATTCTAGTTGCAGGAGTTGTGGTTTTCGCTTTACTATTTCCTGGTTATTTCTACTATGCAGCCAGCCTTGCAGATGACGACCTAGTCTTTTCAGGACCTGCCGCTGATTACGAAGTTACTGGAGAAATTTCATTCCATGTAATTGGCTCAGGTAGTGAAACGATTTCTGATGGAGGTACTGCAGAAGTTTCTGCTAACTCCGATGCAATAGATGTTGATGACTTGAACATCATAGGCTTCAGAATGACATTAACCCACACTGATAATGAGGAAAATGATTGCGGTCCTGGATCAGCACCTCAGGATGATGAAGTGTCTTCTTCTGGAGGAATAGGTGATTATTCAGCAACTAATTCAGGTACTGATGCTAACATCGAATCGAATACTCAATGGCTTAACTTGCCATTGTGGAATAACGCTTCAGTTGTACCTGCAAATATTTCCTTCATTGCAGAAGATATATCCTTGACAGATTTGGAAAATGAACTTGACGGGGGCTTGACAGGACTCGGCGAATATACATTTGAATTGGGAGTATCTGTAAATCGCGGAAATTCATTCATTGGTGAATTTCTATGTGAAAATGAAGATACTGGAGAAACCGTTGATTGGAAACTCGAATTGATTTCGTTGGAATCTTCCTACGAAATTGCTGAGGAAGAAGAGGAAGAAGAGGAAGAAGAATCCGATGAATGATTACAGCAATTTGCTGATGTCAATTATCGGAGAAACTCTTTCATCAATCATTGCAAGAATCTCATCAAGAGTTTCCTGATCGTTCGCTTCAACTCTCATAACAAGAATCGCTTCAGTGTTAGATTTACGTGCTAGGTACCAACCAGACTGCTGCCCATCCTTTTCGAATCGAACTCTTACTCCATCAATTGTTGATGATTCATGGTCGTCAAATGCATTGGTAATTGCTGCAACAGTAGCTAATTTATCTTCTTCTGCACAAGGAACTTTCACTTCTCCAGTGGTTGGCAGGTTAGGTGCTAATCGGTTTAATTCAGAGCTGAAAGAAGCATCTCTTCGTGACCACAGTTCTAGAATTCTAGCTGCATTGTATAATGAACAATCAAAACCATACCATCCACGATCAGCCATGAAAATATGACCGCTCATTTCTCCAGCCATAAGTGAAGTAGGGTGTTCTGCAAGTACTCTCTTCATGAATGAATGACCAGTTTTTGCCATCATTGGTTTTCCACCGGCTGCAATAATCGCCTTTTCAACATTCATTGAGCACTTCACATCATAGATTAGCAAATCTTTGCCATCTTCTGAACCAACAACATCGTCAGCCATCAATGCAATCAAACGGTCAGGATAAACGAAATCACCGTTCTCATCGACAGCACCGATTCTGTCTCCATCACCATCGGCACCTAATCCTAATTCACAACCATTGTCAACAACAGCATTAGCCAAATCCACCATGTTGTATTCACGAGTTGGGTCTGCACCGTGATTTGGTTCAGTATTATCCCAGTCACAATACAAGTCGATGTGATCTGCTCCTATCATGTCGAGTAGCTTAGTCATAGCAGGGCCAGGAACTGCGTTGCCGCAGTCAACAGCGACCTTGACGGGTCTTGACAGTTTACCAGTAGATTCTACAATCGCTTCAAGATATGCATCTTCATGTGGATGGTCAATGTGTTCTCCGGATCCGTCCCTGAAATCTCCTGCAAGGAAGACTTCCTTCAATTCCTGAATTTCTTCACCTGCTAGAGGTAGTGTGCCTCTACACATTTTGAATCCATTGTGGGTCGGCATCGGTAAATGAGAAGCGGTGACCATTACACCGCCATCGACAGGTAAAGTCCAGCAAGCATGGTATAGGCATCCTGTAGATACAATTCCTAAGTCAAGAACTCTAACTCCTGAATCTACAAGTCCTCGAATCAGATTCATTGCATATCCAGGGCTAGATTCCCTGATATCTCTCCCAACTGCAAAAGATGTACAATCAAGGTATGAAGCCATTGCTCTACCTAGTCTGTAAGCAAATTCATCAGACAATTCATCTCCCGATAAACCACGGATGTCGTAGGCTTTGAAACAGTGAGTTGGCCATTCTCCCATATTGTGGGCGTGGAAGTCTTATCGTATGTATTTCATCGCCTAATGATGAATGAAATGACTAGTGCTACCGTTAGAAAAACTCCCCACTCAATCAATAATTCATTCCACCAAGCAACCGCTGTCATAGATGCTAAAATTGGAATACTAATTCTCAGTAATTTTGGCCAAGTCAGCAAACCTTGAGGCGCTTCTTCAAGGTAGGGTGTACCGGGCAAATGATCACCTGCAGCATGTCGAATCGATTGCTTGTACCACGATTTCAACCAAGGCACCAGCAGGTAAAGCTCCTGCTTCAAATGCAGCACGGGCCGGTTTTATTTCCATACTTTCAACCCATGTACCATACACTTCGTTCATAGCTGCGAAATCATTTATGTCATCTAACAATACTTGTGCAAAACAGATTGCATCTTTGGTGACTCCAGCCGCTTCTAGTAAACCATCTATTTTTGCTAGAGCACCAGCAGTCTGACTTTTGACATCATTTCCTGCTTCGACATCGATTTGTCCTGATAGCCAAATCATGCCGCTAGCCTTCACTCCTGGTGTATACGGGCCGTACAATTTGCTGCCGGCTACACTAATCGCTTCCTTTCCCATAATGTGGCGTACTAATTGGTGGCACATCAAAATAGCCCGTCATTATCGTCTATTCATGGCGACAGGGTGGGTAATTGATCATCCCGCACATGCGCGCCTTCTAGCACCTTTGATGAGAGAACTATCTTCACCCGATGATGTAATCATTGCATGTGAGCGATTTGAAGTTAGAGCAATGATCGAAAATAGTGATGGACACATGCCACGCAGAAGAACAGTTTGGGTTCCTAGGCCAATTGGTAAAGGTAGGTGGAGAAAAGCTTGGAAGAGGACAAAAATCTCTCGTAAGGCATTGAAAGGGGTTGACAAAGTAATCAGTATTGGAGCTCCTTTAGAATTGAGAGCCGCACCCAAGAATGCAAAAAAATTCTACATCACTGATACCGAAGTTAATCATTTAGCACACCGTTTATCCAAGCCAACAGACATCATCATCCCTACACACTTCAATGAAAAATTAGCAGAGCCATTGATGAAAAAGAAGGCCAGGTTCCACCGAATAGATGGCCTGCATGGGCACATCCACTTACAACCACATATTCGGCCAATTGAGGTTTCAAATCCACCCGAAATCTTAGTTCGTAAATTGATAGGAGATGGAGTTCATGATACCGATGAGATACTACCTATTCCCGATTCTTGGTTTGAAGGACTTTCAATAAATTTTGCAAATGAAAATGAAGTTGAAGGAAATCCATGGGAATTAGATTTGATGATTGCACAAATGAATGGAGTCATTACACAATCTGTAACATTAGCTAGTGAGGCTGTAATTCTCGGTTTACCCACGCTCTTGGTGAGTAAAGCAAAGCGTGGATTCCTAGATAGATTGCAGGAAGATGGATATCCATTATTCATCGCTCGAGATTACGATGAATCAGTTTTAGCAGCATGGTTAGCAGGAATCCATCTTCTAGAAACTCTAGATATTCCCAATTGGCCTAATACTAAATCAGAAATTCTTGATCTTATCAAGCATTGACATGTGATCTCCAGCTAATTCTTCTACCTCTGCAATCTTATGCCACTCTGCACTTGCAGCATCATCTCCAGCAGTAGGCTCATCAAATGCAGCAATTAGATAGGCAATCGAAACTACATGCCCTCTTGGATCTCGCTTAGGACTTCCATTAACACAAAGCAATCTCACGACTTTACCGTCGATTCCACATTCTTCTTTCAATTCACGAATAACTGCATCTTCAGGGTCTTCTCCTGAATCAACAAAACCGCCAGGGAATGCCAGCATTCCTTTCCAGGGCTCACGACCTCTTCGAATCAGAAGTACTTCATCACCTCTAATCGCAATAGCGTCAACTGCTAGAGATGGTTGAGGCCATTGTCCACAAACATCACACGAAGACATATTACTCACCAAACCTACGTCTACGAGCTTGGTAAGTTTGAATTGCTTTGAGTAATTCCTTTTTGGAAAAAGATGGCCAGAATACATCGGTAAAATATAACTCAGAATACGCCATTTGCCACAACAAGAAATTAGAAATTCGCTCTTCACCAGATGTCCGAATAACCAAATCAGGATCTGGCATTTCTGCAGTATATAGCCTACGACTAACTTCGTTTTCATCGATCGAATCCAGTGATAGTTCTCCAGTACTATGGTCCTTTGCAATGCTCTTGATGGCGCTTAACAATTCTTCACGACTACCATAAGCAAGGCATACTGTAAATGTAAAATCATTGTAATCTGCAGTTTTTTCTTCAGCGTAAGTTATTGCTTCATTTACAGAATCTGGTAGTAATTCTCTCTTTCCAATTATCTGAACTCTAACTTTGTTGTCGTGAATCCTTGGATCATCTGCAATATCCTTGAGCCCCTCAATATACAGTCTGAAAAGGCCTTCTAGTTCTCCATCAGGACGATTCAGGTTTTCAGTAGACAATGCATATACAGTGAAGTAATGAATATTCAATTCTAGAACCCAATCTAATACTTGCTCTAGTTTCATTTTGCCCATTTTGTGGCCAATTCCAGTTTCTAGGGCCTTAGACCAAGCGAATCTTCTGTTACCATCCATAATTATTGCAAGATGGTTAATCTTGTCTGGATGACTGTTTACTTCTCGCAATAGTTTTGCTTCAACAGCATTTCCAAGAACATCTCCGAGACGATTAGTGATACCCATGACATCGCCCCCTCTGCCCCTCCCATTATCTTCAACCGTTTGAGTTAATCCCCAACGCCCCCTCGGGGTGAACATGGAGGACAGTCCTTGGTGGCCCAAAGGTATCGTCCAGAGTTACGATATCTCCTCTATTTCGACATCTTGGGGCACAACGTCTCTTCATATTCCCGAATTTACACTTGAATGGTGGAACAGTCTTGATGGAACATGGGGAGATTGGCCGACTGTTGAGAATTTTGAGAAAATTAGTGAAAATAAGAGTGGAATTTGGTTTGATATAGGCGATTATAAGGCACTGGTAGTACCTATACCAACTGGTAAAAATACTTCGAGACTTAGTCGAAACCCCCAACTGAAATCTGCATTAAAATCACATTTACAATTACCAATAGCTGGTTGTGATAAAGATGGAGACCATGTCCTAATTTATCCTAAAGAAGATGCCGTAAAGATAACTGCAAAGTCTCTAGCAGGTTTACATCTGGCTTTGATTGACGGAGGATGGAGTACTCCAAATGATGAATATGGCTGGAATGCCCGGTTAAAAAAAGTCGAGGACACTCTCAAAACTAGAACACTTTGGAGAGCACCTCATAGTCATAATACAATTGGTATTCCAAGAATAGAACTTGATGGAATGAGGCCAGTTCCCCTATCATTGAGTGATGCTCTCTTATGGGGTGATGACACAAATTTACCGATGGTAAGACAGGCTATTAAACACAATGTACTTCTAAAATGGAGAGAATTCATGCCTTCAAAATACTGGGGCGAGGATGTTATGAGAATGGCAACAGGTGGTGTTGCACATCTCAAATATGATCTAAATTTACTCGCAAAGGCTGAAGCGGTTTCATTCGACTTTGAGGTACCTGAGATTGATGAATATATGAGAGGAGTTGATCGTATTCAGGCCAAACTAGGAAATATGCGGTTGATGAAAATGGGAATTCCTTTGGCAATATTCGGTTTGTTGGGTACTTACTGGCTAGACCGGGCTGGCGAATTCAGCAACTCTTCTCTGGGCTACTGGACATTCGGTTTAATCTGGGTAGTCTCATCGGCTTTGTACTATTTTTCCGAACCAGATTGGCGTCAAGCACTATGACGTCTACGGTTGTCATGGAAATTTAGTTCGTGAGATTTTGCTAGGTCCATGATTTTGATCAGGAAACCATCTCTAGCTTCTCGTTCAACTTTACCGCTATTGATATCCCAGTATATGTTGCAACCGATATCAATGGCATCAGGTCCTAATGCCGATACTCTAGCAAAGGAATCTTCTTCTTTCATTGTCTTTTCATGACTAGCGATTAAGTCTGCCACACCATCACAAAATTCCGAAACTTTAGATGGGTCAGAATTGATGTCTAGTTTGAAGATTGGTTGCCAACGGCGGAATCTTCTCTTACCCCAGTTCTCAACAGGAGTATTTGATAAATTGGCGTTTGGCATGGTGATCACTGTATCCAAACTTGTTCTAATTAATGTAGTACGAAGACCGATTTCAATAACCTCGCCTTCAACCGCACCAATAACCACCCAGTCTCCAACTTGGAATGGACGGTCTAGTAGAACCGTTGTTGCTCCAAAAATATTGGAGATAGTATCCTGCGCAGCAAGTGCTAGTGCAAGACCAGTAATACCTAATCCAGCAACCATTGTTGTAAGGTCAAAACCTAATGCGTCTGCAATGAATACCATTCCAAAAATGACTATCAAAAACCGCATAATACTTTCAGCAGCAGATACTACTGTTTTTTGTGAACCATCGAGAACTCCATCATCATCTGTCCACAATACAAATGCGTGTATTACTCCTACGAATTTAAATGCAGTTACAACTAGTGACACTACCATAATCAATTGAAGCGAGGATAACATCCAATCCATATTGTCAACCAAATACAAACCAGCCCAACAGCCTGCTGCAACTCCAAGCGCTTTACCAGAGCCGGTTAATGCATCTTTAGCGACTTGGCTTCCAACACTGATATTACTGAAAATTTTGGGTATCAAAAAACCAACAATTTCTCTGACAATTATAATTAAAATTAACAATAAAATAGTAGCAATAATAATCTCTGCCTCGACTCCAATAATCTCTTTGTCATGGCTAGGAACGGCCTCAATTAACTTCTGCATAGCCATGTGTGGGGCAATAAAGGAGATGTTGTTTTCCCTTGAATTTTCCCTGACAGCCCCCTTAGGGGGCTACCTCATTGACGCGACGCTTTGAAGAGGGGTGAGGGGCTGGGCAAGGTGATAGGCATGGTTTTCCAATCCCGAAAGAGTTCGCTCGCAATTCTTCTTTTGCCATTTTTACTGTCCTTCTTTTCTCCAATGGTTAGTGCAGATTCTGAACCTGTTGAAGAGCAGCCTGAAACTATTATTGCTGAGCAAAATACCATGACTCCAGCAGAAACATGGGACCTGAATGGTGATGGCACATACATTTCTTGTGATGGAGATTCTGAAGGCTACAATGGTTGCGAATATGTATTTCCTTGGGGCGGAGATCGGCAAATGCAATTCAAAGAATACCATGATTATGAATCCATGAAAGCTAGAATGATGCGTTTGGCAGCAGATAATCCCGAATTTATGGAATATCATGAGGGATTAAACGGTGGCACTAATGCTCGTGGAGAGCAAACCTCAGTTGATAATTACGAGGGATGGTACTACGGCCATGCCTCTCCTTGGTTAAAAATTACAGGAAATGTCCAAGGAGGAGAATATAATGAATTCAATGGCGATAAGGGGAATTATGCAGATCGTCCTGATGTGATGATTGTTGGTAATCACCATGCTCGTGAATGGATGAGTTATGAAACTCCGATTCTAGTTATGGAAACCATCGCTTACTATTACGGTAAAGGACCAGTTGATAATGACGGTGACGGACTTCTTGATGAAGACCCTTGGGGCGACGCAAACGGCGACGGGCAACTTGACGATGATGGAGATTGCCAGAGTTTAGCAGAAGAATATCAAGATAGCAATGGCGACGGTAAACCATGTAATGCTGGTGACTTCGGGGTCGATGAAGATTTCAGCGAAGTCGAATTAACCGATTTGGTAGACAATCGTGAAATTTATCTCATCCCTATGCTGAATGTAGATGGGAACATCTACGATCATGAAGTGTTTTGCCCTCCTCCTTCTTGGGAGACATGCCCAAGCGGTGGCTGGAGAAAGAACCTGAGAGATAACACATTCACTGGAGTTACACCACTTCCAGATTTACAAGAAGAAGTTGATGAAGACTGTGATGGAGTTGACCTTAATCGAAATTATCAGTTCGAATGGGGAGCTCCATTGGGGGCTACAGGTCCTCTTATTCCAGGAACATGTTCGCCAGCAGAGGGCGAACTTGATGGTTCGAATAATGATGTGTACAATGGTCCTGTGGATACCGTAGATCAAGATGGAGACAATCGCCTCAATGAAGATCATGTTGATGGTAAAGACGACGACGCGGATGGCCTTGTCGACGAGGACTGGATGGGCGGAAACAGCGAGCCAGAAACTAAGTTCATTCAAGACATGACCGAAATGAATGATGATAACGGGGATGGTGCTTCCGAATTCAAAGCGACTTTGACATATCACTCCTACTCTGAATTGGTTTTGTATCCATGGGGTCATTGTACAGATTGTCAAAGCCCAGATCATGAGCAATTGATTTACCATGGAGATATGATGGCAACAATGACTGATTATACCAATATGCAATCTTCAGATTTGTACCCAACATCTGGAGATTTCTGTGATTGGCATTATGGGGTACATGGCTCATACTGCTATACTATGGAAATAGGTACAGCATTCCATCAACACGAAGATGATGTCGATCACATTGCTGTCAGAAACATAGGAGTTGCATTCTATATGGCTAAGATTGCAGACAACCCTCGTGAAAGAGCGGATCTTGCATTAGCCAATGTTTGGCGAACTCAAGTTCTCGAACAACCTCAACAAATCGATATTCCTGATTCAGGTAGCATACCTATCGCAATGTGTTTGGATGATTCATTCTTAATAGATTATGATATTGATTCCTCTCATCTGATGTACAGAATTGTACAACCGAGTCGGGCACAATCAGATTATGGAAAGAAAGAATGGTTTGGCGATACTGAATCAGAATGGCTAATGGTTGAATTTGAATTAGCTGAAGGAGAAACCTGTGAACTTACAAATTCAACTGAATATTCATACAAGATTGTTTCACAAGTACCAGTTCCTGAAGATATGAATGGTATATTGCATTACAAAGCGATGATTTCAACCTTAAGCGGTACTCAAAAGGTAGAATATCCTGATACCATACAAGAATATTATGAACTTGAAATTTCATACAGAGCGCCATTTGGGTCATTTATTGGTTCAGTAGCGTTATTTGGTACAGTTGCAATTTTTGTTTGGGGCGGTTTAGGAGTATGCCTTCGAATGATGATGAATGATGAGAACTCGATTATTGTTGATGCTGATCTAATGGAGGAGGGCTCGTCATGAGCCAATCCGACGAATTTAGTGGCAGGATGGGGCTCATCTTTGCTGCAATCGGTGCAGCTATTGGTACCGGTAATATCTGGCGCTTCCCTAGAATGGTTGGGGCTAATGAAGGGGGTACTTTCCTTATCCCTTGGCTATTTTTCTTGTTTGCATGGTCGATTCCATTGGTTATTGCCGAGTTTGCTTTAGGTAAACGTAGTCGTACTGGAACAATTGGAACATTCAGAATATTCGCTGGAAAGAATTTCGCTTGGATGGGACTTTGGACAGCATGGATTTCTACTGCAATCGGCTTCTATTACGCAGTAGTTGCAGGCTGGTGTCTCAAATATTTCCAACTTGGTTTTAGTAATGGTTTGACTGGAGAAAATGTTGACACTCAACAGGTTTGGAATGAATTTTTACTATCTCCTGGCACAGTTATTTTATTCCAATTTTTAGTTATAGCAATTACATTGTTAGCAATATGGAAAGGAGCTAAGGCAATCGAAAAGGTAAATGTCGTACTGATGGTATCTTTATTCGTATTGCTATTCATGTCTCTCGGTTTATCCCTTTACATGGATATGGAAGACGGTTCTTTAGATGGGTTCTTGTTTATGTTCACTGTGAAATGGAGCTCATTAAGTGATCCCGCGATATGGATTAATGGATTATCTCAATCGGCTTGGTCGTGTTCTGCAGGAATGGGTATGGCGATTACGTACTCAGTTTACATGCGCAAAGATGAAGATACAACACTAAACGCATTCACAATGGGTTTGGCAAATAACTCAATCTCAATTATTGCAGGATTGACTGTTCTTTCAGCAATATTTGCAGTGTCAGAAAACCCATTGGATACAGTTACCAACGGTTCATCTGCGATAACTTTCCTCGCACTACCTGAAGTGTTTGCAAAGAC
>MDTG01298465.1_pt1 | contig 11525 bp, 11 predicted proteins | sample 811421 | NCBI WGS metagenome assembly MDTG01 (sample SAMN05326645, study PRJNA326480) | marine metagenome | isolation source: seawater | place: Pacific Ocean: South East | collected 2011
CATTATCAAATAGATCAATTATGTATGTTAAAGATTTCAAACTATTATAATTTGTTATAATTCTGTTTACTGATGGTATCAACCTAAAACCAGCTGCTGCAAAAAGCGCTAGTTGAGGAAGTGCATTAGAGTAATTTTGAAATGTAAATAGTGTAAATATAAATACTGTAATCATAGTTAATACAAAAACTAGTTCTAGTAAAAACCTAGGGATATAAAATAAAATTTTTTCTTTTTTAATTGTTTGAACATGATCGTTTGTATGTTTATGAAAATCAGAAATAAATTTTTCTTTCTGACCTAATATTTTTACGTCTTTTATTGACCTGAAGAGATTACTTATAATTCTAATTCTTTTTAATGCGTAAACATATTTTTTTTCGGACCAAATAATTAATCTTTTCTTCGAAATTTTAAGGATTAAAAAAGTACTTAAGGGAAGTATTATAAGCATAATACTTGTCATCAAAAAATTTTTATAAAGTAAAAACAGCCCTATCCCCAAAAATACTATTAGTTCAGCAATTATTAAAAAAGTATAATTTAAACAATTTGGAATATCATATATTCTCATTAAATTATTATGTATTTTTGAACTTCCAAGTTTTAGATGGCTTTGGTAATCAAAATAATAATACCCCTCAAAATATAAATTGCTCAATTTAAGTTTTATCTTTTTTAAATAATTCTCAATAAATGAAAAAACAGCTAAGGACACAAAAAATTTTACTAAAAATAAAATAAATATTCCTATACAAAAAATCGTTAAGATTTGAAATTTCGTTTCACTAAGTAATTTCTCATTAAAATCAATCTGATTATCAAAAAAGAAATTAAATACATTTTGAAAAAAAGTATTACCTATTAGATAACTATCATCCACAAGTATTGCAAATAGTGGAAATACAACAGAAATACTTAATGTTTCTAAAAATCCAATTAAACTTAAAAAGCAAAAAATTAAAAATAAATTTTTCTTTTTTTCAAAGCTAATTATTCTAAAAAATTTTACTGCAATATTATTTTTTAAATTCAAAATTTTAAATCTTAATTTTTTCTTATCTTATTTTTAATGATAAAAAAAAACTTTCTCCTATTGGATTTTTATAATTCATTTGCTTCAGATACTCATTTTTTCTCAATAAAATATTAAATTCTTTTCTTTTTTTTCGGTACTTTTTATTAAAATTAAATTTATTTAATTTTAGATATTGAAATATTTCTTTAACATATTTTAAAATCTCCTCTTTGTTGTTATCAATAAATTTTAACCCCTTTTGATTGAGTTTATTTGTGTCAACTACGTGATAAATATCTTTTTCGATAATTTGTTTCATGCTTAAAAACCTTTTTTCTTTTTTATTAAAAACTTTTTTAAATATCACAGGATAATTCCAATTTTCGGCAAAAATACTCTCTAAGGGTGAAATATTAATGAGAAAAATTTTTTTTCTTAACATACGCGCTACACAAACTGGTCCGCTGGAAGTGCCCAGATAAAATGAGCAATTATTTATTAAGAATGTCTCGAAAAAATCTGATCTAATTTTATGATTTGGCAAGTCAATTACGTGATTATTTTTTTTTGAAACATTGAGTTTTTCATTTGTATGCTTGCCTATGCGAAAAACGAAAAATCCTTTTTTTACAATAAATTCTATGGCCTTTTCGTAGTCATTTATAGAAAAATCCCTATAATTATGATAATCAAAATTCCCTTTTTGAGTTTTTTTTAAAAAATCACTATCTCTATTATGTATACAAACCCATTTTGATTTTTTATTTAACCCAAAATTATTCAAAATCTTATAACCTTTTTCAATTTCTGAAGAATTTAATTTGAACAATTTTTTTTTATTAAAAACATCAAAATGTTTTCTTTCTACCGGCAAAGGCTGAGAAAAGAGTTTTTTAGAATAATAAGTATTACAAAAATCAAGTAACAAAATGAAAATATTATATTTTATAACTGTAATATTATTTAATTTAAATAATTCACAATATTTTTTCAAAATAAATTCGTTGGTTGACTCTTTTGAACTTCTCAAAAAGATTACGGTCTTGCTCCTTTTGTAAATTTTTCCGTATTTACGTAAAAAAATTTCAGGTACTTTGCTTAATACTCCTAATCTTCTACATTCTAAAGTATAAAAACTTATATTAAATATTTTTTTTATATTAATAAATAAAAAAAAGTATGGTGTTAAGATTAAAAAAACTAATAATTTTATTCCTTTCATCTTATTTAATTATTCCTAAATAACGGTAATGATTTGAGTTAAGTGGTTTTATATTTTTAAATTTATTTTTTTTAAAAAATTTTAAATTTAGTTTTTTTTTATTATATTTTTTAAAATTTTTTCTCCAATCAGAACTTTTTTTCTCAAGATAGTGTGACTGAATAGGTATTTTATTAAATGTACTTGTATTAGCTTTTTGAGCTACACAAAATACTGCTGCGGCGCTTGAGGCGAATTTCGAAAATTTTGAGCTGAAAAGAGGATTGTAATTTTTTTTTCTAGTGAAATATGGTGAAAAATTATAAAATGCTAATGTTGGGTTTGGCCAATTGTAATCTATAGGTACAGCAAGATAAACTTGTACATTCTTAAATTTATTCATTGAATAATAACTGAAAAACCATTCACAAGAAAAAGAGCAAAATGCACCTGGAAAAATTGTACCAACATTCGCGTGAATTATTACTCCGTTTTTTTTTAACATTTTGTTTAAATTAATTATGGCATTAGATGGGGAGAAAATATTATCTAGACTTCCTCCATCATATATATAGTTATATTGTTTTTTAAATTTCTTATTGGTTGGCGGACTATTTAAATCTAAGATATTGTCAGCATTTTCATAATTTGATTTGTCTAAAGTTTCATATTTCAATTTAGGAAAAATTTTCATAAATTCAGTATCACTCATTAAACTTTTTTTGCTGTTTCTAGTAAAGTCTTTATAATTCTTAAAAGATAATTTATTCGATTTTTCAGTTCCCTGCTTGTAACTATATAAATTCAATAAAGTTTGAAAATTTTTTTTGCTCATATAAATAGATTGCCTTCCTATACTTAAAAAACTTCCACTTAGTTGTTTTTTTTTGTTTAAGGCCAAAATTAAATGAAAAACAGAATTGTGAATACTCATCTTATTAAATAGAATTTACTCTTTGCTTAATAATTTTTCTAAATTTACTTAAATATTTTTTTGATACATTTTTATAAACATTTTTATTTTCTGATTTATCATTCCTTAAATCTATAAGAATATTTTTTTGTTTTGGATTTGGATCATTGTCGTGAGTATTGATTTTTTCAATATATTTCATTCGTAAGTTTCTAATACAAAAATATAAAATATTTTTTTTTCGGTTTAGAGAATACGGTCCTCTGAAACAATGTTCTGACACTAAGATATTTTTTTTAATTTTGTTTTCTCCTCTAAAATTTCGTTTTTTATATAAACTCAAATAGCTCGCTATTTCTTTTAATATTTCAGCGGATGACATTAATCGTTTTTGAAAAGTAATTTTACTTTTATTATTTATCACTAGAGGTATATGCAAGTAATCATCGTGGAATGATCCTGATAAAGCAGTGGAATTAAATGCAGACTCTTTATTTCGAAAAGTAACACCATGATCACTAGTTAAAATTAATGTGTAATTTTTTAAAATATTTGATTGAGTTTTAAATAACTTTGTTAAGTAATTATCTATATATTTAATACTTAATAATTTTTTCGTGTCCCGATGCAAAGGTAAAATTGTATTTTTAAATTCTTTATCTAAATTAATAGTTTTAAAAATTTCATTATCTGAATAATTTTTATCATGAATATCAAAAAAATGAACTATACATGCTTTATATTTTTTTTTAGTTTTTTTACTTAAAAATTTTATTATATGCTCATAAAATTTATTAAATAAAAATTTTTGTGATGGGGTTCTTATTTCAGAAATATTTGAAATCTTAATATTTGGAATAATGCTTTTATGCTTAAAAAAAATTTTTTCTAATACTTTTAAAATTTTTCTATTTAATTTAATTTTATGAAAAAATTCGAAAAAAGATTTTTTTACAATATCATTTCCATATTTAGCCAAATATTCTTTTGGGTTTTTCTTAACTAATTTAATATGGTAAGAAATATTGTTTTTAATTATTTTTTTTTCTTTGCTACTTATTTTAGAAATTGTTTTAGTAAAGTAGGAATTATCTTGTTCTATAAAGTTTTTATAAAAACTGTAATTTCTTAACAGTGTTTTTTTATAATATCCTTGAGATAAAAGATTAATATTTTTTAACCAGTGAAAAACATATGCTCTTTGAAATCCTTTCCATGCTCCTTCAATACTATATAAATTTTCAATTTTCGTACCTTTAACCTTATAACCATAAATATCAGACATCCAAAAAGAACCTGATAAAACTTTTACCTCATAATTATTTTTATGAAGCATGCTCAAAATATTATTCTTCTTACTTTTAATACCATTTTCATAGCTTCCATTAGAGAATGGAAGATCGCCCGAAAATATTGTCGGTAAAGCCATTTCAGTTACAGGTGCAACAGAAAATACATTTGTATAAACTGTCGAATTTTTCAGAATTTTCCAAAAACCTTTAAAATGTTTTTTATTTTTTATTATGAAATCAATATCATACTGAGATAGTGCATCAGCAATAAGAAAAAGAAGATTTTTTTTCATGGATTAATTTAAATCATTACTAGAAATTAATTGTAATGTGTTTGCTCTTGAATTTTTTCTTGGGTTACTAATGTAGATTAAGGCTACTAAGTCTTTATTCTTTTTAAAAATACTTTTTCTTTTTTTTTTTATATTTTGAAAAATAAAATAAGACAGTTTCTTATTATCAAACTTAGTTGTTAAATAAGATCTTAAATTACTTCTGATCTTATTTAGTTGATGTAGTTGTTTATTATCAGTAAAAACTATTAATTCGTCGATGTCTTTATTTTTTAAAATTTTACTGATGGCATAACCTTTCCTTGTAAATAATACAGTGGGTAAATTTTTAATATTGTAAAAAATTTCCCAAAAGTTTTGTGTTTTATTTTTTTTTATATTTTTTCTGTCTATTTTTGTTCTTTTCTCCAAATGTTTATAAAGCCAAGTAAAAATTTGTTTCCAGTTTTTTGCTATTGCAGTTTCTTCGCTGAGCATAACTCTGTCAATTTTTAGAGATTGTAAATATCCTAATGAAAAAATCTCACTTTTGCTTGGAGATGAGTTTTTTAGCATTGAGGTCAAATTTTCAGTTGCTAATATAATTGGAATATTGAATTTATTTGCATGTTTAATTATTTTGATGATTGCATCGTAAAGTTTTTCTTCGCCAATCTCAGCAGCTAAATCGCCTCTATCGATCATTATTCCGTCAGAACTCTCACAAATTTTTTCTATATTTTCTAAACCTTTGTAATTTTCAATTTTAGAAATAGCTAAAAAATTTGGAAAAAGTTTTTTAATTTTTTTCACTATATTTTCAGTTTGAACAAAACTTAATCCTACAGAGGTAATATTCTTTATATTTTTTAAATAATTTTTTAAAAATTTGATATAAATTTTTAGCTGTTTGCTTTCATTATAAACCGAATATGGAATATTTAAACCTTGATTAGTGTTTAAAATAAAACTTCCTAAAGATTTAGTGATTAATATATTTTTTTTGGATTTTATGATTTTAAACCTAAACCTGCCGTCAGATACTGTAAGGAATTTTTTTCTAAAAAAATTACTTGGTATTGGGTTTGTAAGCTCAATATGTTTATAGCCAGTGTTTTTATTTTTAAGTTTACCAAAGTAAAAGATAATAAATTGATTTTTGAAAATTTTAATTTTTTCTGAGTTCTTTGTTCTGGGTTTAATTCCTGGTAAATCAACTATAATGTTAACATCTTTTTTTACACTAAGTATTTTTTTAACAGTTTCTTTATGCCATTTTAGAGTATTATGACTTCCGTTAAGTCTAAGAAAGTCAGTCTTTTTCAATAAAAACGATAAATTTTTTTGACTTTCTGTTTCAGGTCCGATCGTTGCAAGAATTTTTGTCATTTTATAAAAAAATTTCTTTTAAACTTAAAAAGATACAACTGCAATTGTTTATCCGCATGCTTGTAAATTCTCTTTTTTTTCAATTTATTTCTAAATTCACTACCGGAAATATTTAACAAATTTTTTTCATGTTTTAAGTGTTTGTTTCTTATTACCGTCTTTTTACACCTTTCGCAAAAATATGCGCCAGAATGAAATATAGTTTTAATTTTATATTTATTTGCGTATTTTTTACTAAACTTTACTGCTTCTGAAGGTTTGTATTGTCCGTATGCGCCTGCATGATCTCTTCCAATTGTAAAATAATCAAATCCAAGATTTTGCCTAATTAAAAGATGATGTAAAGCCTCCCTTGGACCCGCATATATCATATTGCTAATAACAGGAAAAAAACTTACTTTACTGGAAAATTTTTTTTTAATTAAAAATTTAAATGATTTTTGCAAATAAAAATTATTTACATCACCTTTTTTTCTTAATCCGTATATCGGATTAACAACAACATGATCACAAAATTTTAATAGGTATTTTAAAATTTCTTCGTGACCTAAGTGAGGTATATTTCTTGTTTGAAAAGCACACACTTTTAAACCTTTTTTTTTTAGTTTTTTCACATAATTTTTAAGATTTTCATTATGTTTAACGATAGAATTAAATTTTTTTTTATAATTTTTTTTAACTTCAATAGCTTGGCTGTAAGAATTCCCTAATTTTAGAAAATTTAATAATGGAATATAATTCTTATTATTAATTCTAAAAATTTTTTTCTGTATTAGAGATCTATCTAAATTGAATTTTGCTTTAATGTCCTTAACTAATTTTTTTTCTTTTTTTGGTAATAACATTGGGATACCAAGATGATAACGGTTTAAATTTTTTTTAAATGAAGAATAGCTGCAAAAATTTTTATTCGGATATAGCAATCCACCTTTTAAAACAGCAAAATCAATTAAGAACTTATCAGAATTTTGTAATTTAATTTCCATAAAAAATATTTCTGAGTTCCTTTATGAAATTTTTGTCACCAAAATTAAATAATTTCTTCAATTTCATATTTGGATAATTTATATCTTTTGACACAACATTTTTTTGACTTTTGTAGAGTTTCCTTATTTTTTTAAGGTCCTTCATTTTTCTCTCGATTTGAATTACATCTATTCCTAATTTCTTTGCCTTTTTATACGTCATACTATTCATGTATACGGTTGATATAATTGGAAATTTTTTAGACTTGATACAAATTTCACCTATTCCTAACATTCTTGTTATTTGTATTTCTCTATCTTTAAGATTGTAGCCTAAATCAAAACTAATTAGTTTTCTCACAATATCACCATCAATTGTAATACTGTTTTTAATTTTTTTTTTTATAAAATTGCTTGCAAAAGTTTTACCTACTCCTGCAAGACCTATAAACCAAATACCTTTTTTTTTTAATTTAAAAGTCAAAAAATTTTGTTTTTTTATGCGGTCCAAGAACTGTTTCAAAATATACGCAATGTTTACTAATTGGAACGATAGTGTGAATTATTTTTTTTTTAAATCTTATATAAAAATTTTTTTTGTCAATGACTCTTATTTTTTTTATTATTTTACCTTTAAAATTAAAAAATACTACATTCATTCCACCTTTAATAATTGTGTATGATTTCGATGAATTAATATTTATATGTGGTTTTATTGGATATCCTTTTTTCTGACAGATCAATATTTCATGTAATTTTTTTTTTTTATTTTTATGAAGCAATAAATAGCTTTTTCCCTTTATATTCTTATTAGATAATTTAATTAATGTATTAATAATTTTCTTATTAACTAACGAATAATGTTTAAATTGAGTAAAATTAGGTGTTTTGCCCATGCAAATAATAAAATGCTAAATTGAAATTTTTTTTAGAATCGAATTAACATCTAAGCCATGTTTGGAAAGTAAATCTTTGTAACTACCATAAAAATGGTAAAACTGATCTTTTAATGTAAAACTAAATATTTCATTATTGATTTTTTGTTCGTGACAAAAACTTTTTACTTTATCTGAGAGAGATCCATTCTTAACATGTTCTTCAATAATTATTACTTTTTTGTGATTATTTAGAATATTTTTAAATCCTTTTTCATCAAATGGTTTAATTGTATGTGAAGATATAATTGAGCATTTTTTATTATGTAGCTCTTTAATTTTTTGTGAAAGTTCAAAAGCTAGAGAAACGATTGTTCCATAGGATACAATAGCTATTTCATCTCCTTTTTCTAAATATCTAATTTTTCCAACTTCAAATTTATCTAATGCTTTAGATGTTAAATCTGGTTCTCCTTTTTTTCCTAGCCGCATATAAACTGGACCATTGCTTTTCGTAGCACACCATTCTGTTGCGAGTTTCATTTCATTTGGGTCACATGGAGCTAACACAGTCATATTAGGTATGGCGCTCGCCACTGCTAAATCTTCAATACTTTGATGTGTGCCCCCTAGAGTAGAGTAAATTAATCCCGCACCCATCCCGACTATAGTAACTGGAAGATTTTGATAGCATAAGTCAACCCTAATCATTTCAAATGGTCGATAAAGAGCAAAAGTTGCAATTGTGTAACAAAATGGTCTTAGGCCTTGAAGTGCCATACCTGCTGCAATACCAATCATCGATTGTTCTGCAACACCACAATTAACAAATCTTTTAGGAAATTTTTTTCTAAAATTTACCATTGAACCTGCAGGGGAGATATCAGCTACTAAGGCGCTAATTCTTTTATCTTTTTTTCCTATTTCAAAAATTACGTCTGCGAATTTATCTCTCATACTATTTTTTTATCTTTTTTAAACCTTTCACTGCTATTTTAAATTCATCTACTGTTGGAGAACGATAATGCCATATAGGTTTGTTTTCCATAAACTTTACTCCTTTGCCTTTAACCGTATTACAAATCACCATAATAGGTTTATTTTTTACCTTAGTTTTTCCAGACTTAAGAATATCATTTGTTTTGTGGCCATTAACATTTTTGCAGATCCAACCAAAGGATTTTATTTTTTCTTTTATGGGATAAAATTTAGGATGAGTAATTTTTGTTTTTCCAAATGATTGTGATCCATTATGATCTAAAAAACAAATTAAATTATCAAGATTTAAATTTGCTGCCATCATCATAGCTTCCCAAGTTGAACCTTCTTGAAGTTCCCCATCACTTAAAACAACAAAAACCTTAGTTTGAAGTTTTTTTATTTTTAAAGCATGGGCTACTCCAACTGATAAAGCCATTCCATGACCTAAAGATCCAGTTGATGCATTTATACCTGGATTTCCAAGATCGGGATGGCATCCTAAAAAACCTTCGGCTGTACAATATTCATCAAGATTTTTTTTGGTCAAAATTCCTTTATTTTCTAAGACAACATACTGAGACATACACCCATGTCCTTTTGACATGATAAAAATATCATTTTCATCTTTTTTTTTGCTTTCATTCATTAAGCCAAAGTAAATACAATCAACTATCTCTAAACACGAAAAGGCTCCTCCAAGATGTAATGCTGAAACTTTTTGAGAAATTTCAAGTATTCGCTTTCTGTAGTTTAAGCATCTCGTTTGGGATTCTTTGTGATTAAATTTATCTTTTTTTTTCATGTTTATAAAAATTTTTAATACATTTTGATATAAAACTAATATTTTGATCTTTAAGATAATTATGTAAAGGTAAACTTATTGAGTGCCGAGCTATGTATTCAGCGTTAGTTAATCTAAGTATTTTTTTTTGTTTTTTGTATATTGGCTGCTCCGACATCAATAAAGGATGTTTTAATCTTGTCTCTATGCCTTTTTTTTGCAAATATCTCATTAATTTATCTCTGTTATTTACAAGTATTTGATAGTCATATCCATTGGAAACTTTTAAATTATACTCACAGTTTTTTACAATACCGCTTAGATGTTTTTGGTAAGATTTAATTAATCTTTTTCTTTTTTTTATATCGTCTTTATAATGTTTTAAATTTATCAATAAAAAATATGCATGTAGTTCATCCATCTTATAATTTAGACTTACAAAATCACATATTTCCCTGTTGTTTGTTTGCAGTCCTAGGTCTCTCAACTTTTTAAGTTTCGTTGAAATATTTTTTGAATTAGTTAAAACCGCTCCGGCTTCCCCATACCCCTGTAAAACTTTCATAGGATTAAAACTAAAAGTAGATACATCTGAAAAACTGCCAGCCATTTTTTTTTTTTGAAATGTACCAAATGCTTGAGCTGTATCTTCAATTAAAAATATATTTTTTGTTTTAGCTAATTTTTTAAGCTCTTTTATTGGTGATAAAAGTCCAGTAAAGTGAACAGTTAATATCGCTTTAGTCCTAGATGTTATAAGTTTTTTTACACTCTCAATTGAGATATTGCGATTTCTTTCAACATCTGCAAATATTGGTGTAGCGCCTGTCATTTTTATTGCGTTAGCCGTAGCTATCCAGGAAATTGCGGGACAAATAACTTCATCATTTTTTTTTATTCCAAGAGCAACAAGTGATAAATAGATGGCGGTAGTACCAGAGCTGACTCCAATACAATATTTTTTACCTACTTTTTTAGCTATTGATTGTTCAAATTTTTGAAGCATTTTTCCTGGTAAATAATTACCTGAATATAGAAATTTTTTAAATTCGTCTTGTAAAAGTTTTTTACGATTGTTATCGACTTCTAATCTTCTATAAAATATTTTTTTCATTTCCTTAAATCTTTTTTTTTATCTAAAAAAAATAAATTCATAATTACCTTTATAATTATTCTTTTTAAAAATATACTCCCATTCATTCTTGGAGTAAAAAGCCTGACAAGTTAACGACCAGCACTGCAAATTAAACAATTCTTTCTCATTTTTGTAACTTTCAACTGCTATAAATTGTTTCTTTCCAATTCTATTAATTTCTTTAATTGATTTATCTAAGTTAAAATTCTTTAAATTATGAAGAGTGTTAATAGAAAAAACTAAATCAAAATAATTTTTTTTAAAATTAGTTTTTTCTTGAGCAGAGTGTTTAAAAAGGTATTTTCTGACTTCTTTCTTAGAATTTTTAAGAGCATACGATGAAATATCATGCCCTATAATATTTATTTTTGGTAGTTTTCTTTTAATTTCGTATAAAAGATACCCTTTTCCACATCCAATTTCTAAAACTTTTGACTTTTCATTTAATTTAAATTTCCTAATTATTTTTTTTGCAATTGGCTCTAATTTACCTTCGATATATCTGTATCCACCGTAACCATAAAATCTTTTACCATCCCAATAATTAATTCCGAATTTTTTTGACTCTTTCATATAAAGAGGTTTTTTTTTGGACATTCTTGATAAATAGTCTCTTTTTGTCGATAAATGATTTCCAGTAATTATGTTAATTAGATTGCTCATTATTTATCATTATAATATTGTTCTTTTAAGGAGTCTTTTA
>MDTG01194267.1_pt1 | contig 11524 bp, 13 predicted proteins | sample 811421 | NCBI WGS metagenome assembly MDTG01 (sample SAMN05326645, study PRJNA326480) | marine metagenome | isolation source: seawater | place: Pacific Ocean: South East | collected 2011
ATCTTCCATAAATTTTGCTGGTTTAAGTGAGTAGCCGCCTGTATCAAAACAAACTCCTTTTCCAACAAATGCTAAAGGTTTTGATTTAGAGGAAGCACCTTTCCATTCCATTGTGACAAGATAAGAGCCTCTTATACTTCCTTGGCCTACGCCTAATAAAGCTCCGCATCCCATTTTTTTCAATCTTTTCTTATCGTATACTGTAACTTTAATTCCTATCTTCCTTAACTTTGTTATTCTTTTTGCATACTCATCAGGATGGAGTATATTTCCTGGTTCTGAAACTAAATCCCTTGTTAAAAATACACCTGCAGCTAGAGCATCTAGTTTTGCTTTGATCACGCTTTTATTACTTCTCCCTACTATGTTAATATTTATAGATTTTTTAATATTTTTTCGTGTTTTATAAATTTCGAAGGAATAAGATTTTAAGGTCGCTCCATGTAAAATTCTCTCAATTTGTACATTTGTGATTTTTAATGAGCTTAAATTAAAAAAGGTATTTCCAATTTTATTCTTTGAAAGAAAATCCAAAAGCTTTGATCCAATATTTTCAAAATCTGATGACTTTTTCTGATCAATACAATTAATTAAAATATAGTTAACTTTATCCTGATTTCTTTGTATTATTTTATTCTCTTTGAAGAGTTCATTATCTAAAATCTCTTTTTGATCTAATGTTTCATGCTTAAAATTTTTTGTACTTATAAAAATAAGCTCATTTTTAATAGCCATCTTGGGGGTTTTGCGCACAAAATTTAATTTTAACTTCATATTTTAGAATTTTTGAATAGATATTGTTGTATATTTATAAATATTATAATTTCAATGAATAAATTACTTTTTAGAAAGCTTTCGCAAGATATTCTTTATTTTTTTTTAGCCGCATCCTTAAGCATTACGTTAATAATATGGGTAATACAGGCTGTAAACTTTTTAGATATTGTCTCTGAAGATGGTCATAGTTTAAGAGTATATTTTGCTTATTCAATTTTAAGCTTGCCTAAAATATTTAGTAGGGTTTTAATATTTGTTTTTTTTATATCATGTTTTTACATAATTAATAAGTATGAAGATAACAATGAAATTTTAGTTTTTTGGGGCAATGGTATTAAAAAAATAAGTGTAATAAATTTTATGTTAAAATTTTCTTTTTTCTTTATTATTTTACAATTATTTTTTAGTCTATATCTTGTTCCATTAACACAAAATCAAAGTAGAATTTATTTAAAAAATTCAAATGTAGATTTTCTGCCAGGACTTATTACAGAAAAAAAATTTATAAATGTTTTTAAAAATTTAACAATTTTCATAAATGAGTACGATCAGCAAGGCAATATCAGTAAAATATATATTAATGAAAAGATAGATAATAAATCGTCAAAAATAATTGTTGGGGAAAGTGGCAAAATACAAAAGAAAGATGGTGCTTTTACGATTCAATTATTTAATGGAAGTATTATAAATTCAAATGATGATAATTTTTATAATATGAATTTTAAAGAAACTGAATATGATTTATCAAACTTTTCAAATAAAACTGTTACTCATCAAAAAATTCAACAGATAGATACTTTAAGTTTAGTTAATTGTATTTATAATTTTTATATAAGAAATGATATCAATAAAAAAATTTGTCCAAGAAAAATTGAGTCAATTACAGAAGAAACTTATAAAAGAATAACAATACCTTTTTACATTTTTATTTTATCTCTTGTATCAACTAGTCTTTTGATAAAACCAAAATCAAACCAGTATATCAAATATTACAAAAGTTTTATTTTTTTTGTCGGCTTTTTAATTATTATAATTTCACAACTTGGTTCAAAACTAGTTACACAAAATTTAATAAATGATATCTTAGTTGTGTTGAACCCATTTATATTTGTTATTCTTTTTTATCTAATAATTTTAATTAAAACAAATTTCAAATTAAAATATTTATAATGTTAAAAAAATACCAAATTTATATTGCAACTATTTTTTTTAAAAATTTGTTTTTTATTTCATTAATTTTTTTAGGTTTGGTATTCATTTTAAATTTTTTTGAGGAGTTAAAATTTTTTGAAAATTATAATGTTGGATTAAAATATCCTGTCTTTTTGACTTTTCTAAATTCACCATCAATTTTATTTGAACTTTTTCCATTTATATTTCTTATAGCTGTAAAGTTTTTTTATATTCACCTTAATGAAAGAAATGAATTGGAAATATTTAAAAACCATGGCATTGATAACTTAAATGTGTTGTATCTATTATCTGTTTGCGCCATAATTTGTGGTGCATTTGTATTATTAGTTTTTTATACTTTGTCCTCTAATCTAAAAAATCATTATCTAAATTTAAAAAATAAATTTTCGTCAGAAAATGAGTATCTTGCAGTTGTGAACGAGAATGGTCTTTGGATAAAAGAGGAAATAGATGGAAAATCAAATATAATACATGCTAAAAAATTTAATAAAAATATAATTGAGGATATAACAATAACTCAATCAGGTTTAATTGAAGATAATTTAATAATTTTAACAGCAAAAAGTGGAGATATAAGTAACAAAATTTGGATACTTAATAATGTTAAAATTGTAGAAAAAAAATCAGGTAGTTATAGATATCAAAAGATGAATTATACCTCTTCTTTTGATGGAGAAACAATTTCGAATTTATTTTCAAATCTTAACTCGTTAAATTTATATCAATTAAATTTATTACTTTCTAGCTATACAAAAATTGGTTATTCAACCACTGATGTAAATGTACATATAAATAAACTTTATAGTATGCCCGTATTTTATTTGTTAATGACAATACTTGGATTGCTTATAATGATAAAATTTACTTTTATTAAAACAAAATTTTTTATTGTTATAATTGGAGTTTCTGTATCAGTGTTAGTTTACTATATTAATTATTTTTCAAGCTTATTTGGATCTAACGAAACAATACCAATAGTATTATCAATTTGGTTGCCCCACTTAATTCTATTTCTTTTATGCATGATTGGAGGGATTAAGCTAAATGAGAGTTAAATTTGTTTTATATGTGTTTTTTTTACTAGTAACATTAAATTTCAACATTAACGCTGACGAAATTGATATAGTTTCAGACAATATTAAAATTTTTGAAAATGGTAAATATCTTGAATCAACTAATACTAAAGCAATTATTAAAAAAAAGGGATTATATATAGAGGGAGAGAAATCTTTTTATGATAAAAAAATTAAGGAAATTAAGTTTAAAAAAAATGTTTTTTTTAAAGATAGGATAAAAGATTTCAATCTAGAAACAGAGGAAGCAATTTATAATCATAATACTGATATTTTAAAAACAAAAGGTAAAACTAAAATAAATATTGAAAAGAAATATGAAATTTTATCTGAAAATATGATTTATGATAGAAATTTTCAAAAAGTTAATTCAAATAAAGAAACAACAATTAAAGATATCGATGGAAATATTTATAATTTAGAAAATTATTTTGAGCTTGATTTAAAAGAAGAAATTATAACAGCTAAAAGAACAAATATCATAGATACAGACAATAACATTTATATATTTGAGAATGCAAAAATTAATTTGATTAACAAAGAAATTTTAGGAAAAGAATTAAAAATCGAATTTGTAGATGATTATTTTGGAATAGCGAATAATGACCCAGTTCTAAAAGGGAGATCTGCAATCTCTAACCAAAGGGAGACTAAAATCTACAAAACTGTTTTTTCTACATGTAATACAAAAAATAAAAAATGTCCTGGATGGCAGATTGAAGCGGAAGAGTTTACTCATGACAAAGTTAATAAAGTATTTAATTATAAAAATTCTTGGTTAAAATTTTTTGATAAAGAAATATTTTATTTTCCTTTTTTTAGCCATCCAGACCCGAGTGTTAAAAGAAAATCTGGTTTCTTGGTACCCTATTATGGAAGCTCAAACAATTTAGGAAGTTGGGTCAACATTCCTTATTTTAAAACCTTAGGAAAAGATAGGGATTTTACTTTTAATCCAAGGATATATGCTGATGATAAATTTATTATGCAAACTGAATATAGGCAGTCATTTAAAAAATCTAAATTAATTAGTGATATTAGCTACAATAATGACGGGAAAAACTCTAATTCACATCTATTTACTAAATTAGACGGAAAAATTGATAAAGACTCCAATTTTAATTTCAGTTATCAAAGTGTTACAAACGACAATTATTTAAAGATACATAATTTATCAAATTCATCACCATTAATAACTGATGAGAGTGTATTAACATCAAAATTTACTTTTAGAAAAGTATTAGACAACAACACAAAATTTTCCTCAGATTTTATTGCTTATGAGGACCTATCTAAAAGAAATAATGATAGATTTCAGTATATTTTGCCGAATTTTAACTTCTATAAAAATTTAGAAATTGACAAAAATTACGACGGAAGTTTCCAGTTTAGATCATCTGGATTCCAAAAGATTTACGATACAAATAAATATGAAACTTTATTGATAAATGACTTTATATATAAATCAGATGATTTTATTAATAACAAGGGTATTGTAACTAATTACGATTTTTTAATAAAAAATTTTAACTCCTATACTGAAAATTCAATTGCTTACAAAAAAAAAGAGGATTATGAGGTATTTGGCACATTTTTAATAAAAAGTACTCTTCCTTTAAAAAAAAATATAAAAAATAGAAATAATTATCTTAAACCAATAGCAAGTTTTAGATATAGCCCAAACAATACAAAAAATATTTCAAATAAAGATTATAGACTTTCTTACGATAATATATTTTCCTTAAATAGAATTGGAACAAATGAGATAGTTGAGGGTGGTAAATCTATTTCTTATGGAGTTGAGTATGAAAGCAGAAATAAAAAAAATAGAAAAATAATAGGGTTGAGTTTAGCAAATTCTATTACTGACAGAGAAAATAAGAATCTCCCGATCAAAAGTAAACTAAATGAAGAAAGAACAGATTTAGTTGGTAAATTTTCTCTTCATCCGAATAAAATAATCAAGTTTGATTATAGTTTTTCATATGACAATAATTTAAAAAATTCAAATTATGACTCTATCTCAACTACTATAAACTATGGTTTTATTTCATCAAGTTTTAACTTTTTATCCTCTGGTGGCGTGATAGGAAATGATGAAATAATTTCTAATAAAACAAAAATAAGATTTAATGATGAAAAGAGTTTAAGATTTAATATTTCTAAGGATTTAAATAAAGATTTTACAGAATTTTACGATTTAATATATGAATACAAGACAGACTGTCTAAAAACATCAATAGAATTTAATAAAAAATTTTTTAATGATGGAAACTTAAAGCCTGAAAAAAATTTATTTTTTGCAATAAAATTTATACCATTTGCAGAATTTAGACAAGCAGCAGATATAAATCAATAAATGACTAAAAAAAAAATATTTTTTTTTTTCTTAATTTTTTTTATTCATTTAGATCTAGCTATATGTTCAGAATTTAAAATCGTAGCAAAGATAGACAATCAAATTTTAACAAATGTAGACATTGAAAATGAAAAAAAATATCTTTTAGTATTTAATACAAAATTACAAAATATCAGTAAAAGAGAATTTGATAAACTATCAATAAATTCATTAATTAGACAAATGATTAAAAAGGAAGAGGTTGAAAAATATTTTAAATTAGATGCTCATTCACAGTTGGGTGATACTTTAATTGTTGAGAGCCTAAATAAACAAGGGTTTTCCAATAAAAAAGAATATTCAATGTTTCTAAAAAAAAAAGGTTTAAGCCTAAAAATATTTAAAGAAAAAATATTAATAGACAGACTTTGGAATACTTTAATTTATGATAAATTTCAAAAAAAATTAAAATTGACAAAAAAAAAATAAAAAAGCAGGTAGCGAATTTAATAATCAATCGAGAAAAAATTTTCGAATACAATTTATCTGAGATATTATTTGATAAAAATACAGAATATAAAGAGTTGAAAAAATTTATTGAGAAATATGGATTTGAAACCGCAGCAAATAAGTACAGTATTTCGGATACAGCATCAACCGGTGGTAAAATAGGTTGGATAAAAATTAATAATCTTAATAATATACTAAAAGTTCAACTTTCAAATTTGGATAGAGGACAAATTAGTAATCCTATTGAAATACCAAATGGAAAGCTTTTAATTAAAATAAATGAAATAAGAGAGCTTAAAAATCAAATAAATATTGATGACGAAATAAAGAAACAGATAAATTTTGAACAGAATAAACAATTGCAAAATTTTTCTATAAATTTTTACAAAAAACTTAAACAAAATAAAAGTATCAATGAGTATTGATCACGTCTTAATTGTAACTACTGATCCTAAGAGTATTTTTTTGGAAATTTTATTTAAATATTTTAAATCAAAAAAAAATATATTATCAAAAAAGAAGGTTACTTTGGTTGGAAATTTAAATATAATAACTAAAGAAGCACGAAAGTATAATTATAAAAAAAAAATTAATGAAGTTTCTAATATTTCAGAGTCCAAAATTAATTTAATTAATATTATAGACATAAAAATAAATAAAAAAAATAAATCAAAAAATTATAATGCATATATATCTAATAGTTTTAATAAATCCATTGCTATAATAAAAAATAATAAAAATATTGCTTTAATTAATGGTCCAATTAACAAAAAAAATTTTTTGAAAAAAAAATACTTGGGTGTAACAGAATTTTTAGCAAAAAAAACGAATGCAAAAAATCCTGTAATGCTAATTTATAATAAAAAAATATCTGTATCACCAATAACAACTCATTTGCCTCTAAAACATGTGGCAAAAAATATAAATAAGTCTGTAATATTAAATAATATTATATCTATTAATAATTTTTTTAAAGATAAATTAGGGTTAAGAGCAAAAATTGCTGTTCTCGGTTTAAATCCACATTGTGAAACTAACGATAAATTTAGTGAAGAGCAAAAAATTATTATCCCAGCAATTAATCAATTGAAGAAAAAGAAAATTTTCGTTCATGGACCGTTTTCTGCGGATACTTTCTTTATCAAAAAAAATTTATATAAGTTTGATGTAGTAGTTGGAATGTACCATGACCAAGTTCTTACTCCTCTAAAAACAATGTTTAATTTTAATGCAATAAATATTACTATTGGATTACCCTATATTAGAATTTCGCCTGATCATGGGCCTAATTTAGAAATGTATGGTAAAAATAAATCAGATCCAGCCTCCATTTTTTGCGCTATGGAATTTTTAAGTAAAATTTAATGAGAGTAATTCCTAAAAAAAGTTTAGGGCAAAATTTTTTAATAGACAAAGATATAATAAAAAAAATATGTGATGCTGGAGATATAAATGATCAAGACTGTGTTCTAGAAATTGGTCCTGGAAATGGAAAGTTATCAGAGTTTATATTATTAAAAAATCCAAAAAAATTCCATGCGATTGAGAAAGATAAAAGGTTAATCGAAACCCTAAATCAAAAATTTAAAGATAAAATTGTTATTATTAATGAAGATATTCTAAAATATAATTTAAAAAAACATACGGATAAAAATTTAATTGTATTTGGAAACCTTCCTTACAATATTTCAAGCCAAATTCTCACTAAATTTGTAAATTATAATGAAAAAGAGTTTTTATATAAAAAACTAGTTTTTATGTTTCAAAAAGAAGTTGCTGATAGAATCTTGGCTAAAGTAAATACAAAAAACTATGGAAGATTATCTATATTTTCATCTTGGAAATTAAATATAAAAAAAATCTTAGATATAAATCCATCTAATTTTTACCCAAAACCAAAGGTTACTAGCACACTATTAGTTTTTGAGCCAAAATTAAATTTTGTTAAATTTGAGAATCCAAAAAATCTTGAGCGCATTACAAATGTTTTTTTCAACCAAAGAAGGAAAATGATAAAAAAACCACTGAACATACTTTTTAAAGACCCAAAAAAAGTGGTTGATGAACTCAAATTAAACTTAAATTTAAGGCCTCAAAATCTTAATAAAGCAACATTCTATGAGATATGTTTAATTTATGAAAAATTAATTAAGTAGATTATCTACATGCAAAGATATTAATTTTTTTCGTTTTTTATTTTCTTGTTTATGAGTATTTTCTATAAACTTTATTATTTCATTATAACAATTATCTAGATCATCGTTTATTACAACATGATCATAGTCCTTCCAATTGAGCACATCTATATTAAACTGCTTCATTCTTTCATTTGCTATCTTTTTGTTATTTTTATCTCTATTTAAAAGTCTTTTATAAAGTTCTTCCCTGCTTGGCGGTAATATAAATATAGTTAATATTTTATAATTTAATTTTCTATTTTTAATTTGTCGGGTTCCTTGCCAATCAATGTCAAATATTACATTATTACCTTTTTTGAGTTGATCAAACACTACTTTTTTGGAAGATCCATAGTAATGATTAAAAACTTTTGCGTACTCCAAAAATTTTTCATTATCAATTAGATTTTTAAACTCATTTTTGTTTACAAAAAAATAATCTTTTCCGTTAGTTTCATTTGAACGAGGTTTTCTTGTTGTGTGAGAAATAGATATTTTAAATTTTTTTTTTTTTTGAAATTTCTTTAACGAGTGTTGTCTTGCCTGCACCTGAAGGAGATGATAATATTACTATCATCCCATCATTGTTTGCAGACATTTATAATTAAAAAAAATTAATTAGTTTTGTTTTCAATAAACTTTACAGCATCACCCACTGTTAGAATTTTTTCTGCATCGCTATCTGAGATTTCTGATCCAAATTCTTCTTCAAAAGCCATAACTAACTCTACTGTATCTAAGCTATCAGCACCAAGATCGTCTATGAAACTAGATTCTTCTGTAACTTTTGTTTCATCGATACCTAGATGATCTGCAACTATCTTTTTTACTTTACTTGAAATATCGTCTGACATTTATATCCTTTAAGTTAAGACGTTAATAAATATTTTGAAGATTTTGTCAACTAAAATACATGCCGCCATTAACATGAATTGTTTCACCAGTAATATAGTCTGAAAGTTTTGAACACAAAAAAATGACTGTATTTGCAATGTCATTTGGACTACCAAATCTATTCATTGGTATCCTTGATTTTAAAATTTCTTTATATTGTTCATTAATTTTATTAGTCATTTCTGTTGATATAAAACCTGGAGAAATGCAGTTTACATTAATATTTTTTTTTCCATACTCAAGAGCCAAGCTTTTAGACATCGCAACTACGCCTGCTTTGGAAGCTGTATAATTAGCTTGGCCAATATTTCCTGTATGTCCCACAACAGAAGTAATATTTATAATTTTTCCTTTTTTACATTTAAGCATTTTTTTTATGACATTTTTACTTAAAAGAAAGGTAGACGTTAAATTAATATCAATAACCTTGTTCCATTCTTCATCTTTCATTCTTATAGAGAGGTTATCTCTTGTAATTCCAGCATTATTTATGAGAACGTCTATTCTTCCTTCAAAATTATCATTTGCTTTATTTATGAAATTTTCAATTTCTGAATGGTTTGATATATCAAATTTTTTTGTAATAACATTATTATATCTTTCTTTAATTAAATTTAACTTTTCATCATTTGTTCCGGTTGCTAATACATTTGCACCTGATGAATTTAGGATGTCTAAAATAGAATTACCAATACCGCCAGTAGCTCCTGTAAGAATAACATTTATGTCTTTTAAATCTATCATATTGCTATAACTTTTTTAAATCTTCTAAATCATTAATTTGAATTAGTTCAGTATTTCTATTAATTCTTTTTACTAATCCTGAGAGTACTTTTCCAGGACCAATTTCAATAAATTTATTAATATTTTTATATAACATATAATTTATAATCTCGCGCCATCTAACAGGTTTTTCTATTTGACTAATTAATAGTTCCTTAATTGTAGATATATTATTTACAGGTACCGATGTAACATTTGAAATTATGTCAACTTTCGGAGGATTAAAATCGACATTAGATATCTCATTTTCCATTATTTTTGTTGCACTATGCATCAGCTTGCAATGAAATGGAGCGCTTACTGGAAGTTTTATAGCTTTAATTTTATTATGTGTTAGTTCTGAAGATAATTTTTGTAAGTCATTATTATTTCCGCTGATCACAATTTGGCCAACTGAATTATCATTGGCAACATAACAAGTAAAAATATCTTTGTTTTTAATCAAAATTTCATTTATTTTTTCAACATCAGAACCTAATACTGCTAACATACCGCCTTGACCTTTTTGAGTAGCAGATTGCATCGCTAGTCCTCTTTTTTTTAATAGTTTAATAGTTTGTGAAAATGTTAGAGACTCTGCACATGCTAATGCGGAATACTCACCAAGTGAATGACCTGCGAAATAATTGGCTGCACTTATATCAAATGATGTTTCCTTTTTAATAACATTAAAAATACAATAACTTACTAAAAATATTGCTGGTTGAGTATTTTCAGTTAGATCAAGTTTATTTTTTGGTCCCTGCAATATTAATTTACTTAAAGACTCATTTAGAATATCATCTGCTTCTTTAAATAAAGACTTTACATAGTCAAAATTATCATAAAAAACTTTTGCCATTCCTGGTGATTGTGAGCCTTGACCAGGAAATAAAACAGAAAACATTATAAATATATAAGTAAAATTTGTAATTTTTGTATTGTAATTAAAATTTAATAATAGTATATCCTCACTTTTTTAAAAGAATAAACATGAACTTTTACGAACATACAATTATAGCTAGACAAGATACTAGTCCTACACAACTTAAACAAATTCAAGAAAAGTACTCTAAGATTGTTGAAAAAAATGAAGGTAATATCTTAAAACTTGAAAACTGGGGATTAATGAACCTAACATATTTAATAAAAAAAAATAAAAAAGGTAATTATTTACATTTTAAAATCAAAGCAGACGGTAAAACAATAACTGAGCTTGAAAAAAACGAAAAAATTGACAAAAATTTATTAAGGTATCTAACGGTAAAAGTAAAAAAATTTGACTTAGATACTGATTATTTCAAAAAAATATAGAAGATAGAGAATTTGATAAAAAAAATAAAAAATGATGAAGAGAAGAAATAATAAAAAAAAAAGCTCTCAAAGTAATTTTTCTAAACTAAGTGTTTTTCAAAATAACAAATATAAATTTAAAAAGAAATGCCCTCTTTCAGGAAAGGGTGCGCCAGTGGTTGATTATAAAAATATAAAACTACTAAAAAGATATGTATCTGAAAATGGTAAAATTTTACCATCTCGTATTACTTCAGTAAGTCAAAAAAAACAAAGAGAGTTATCTCTTTCAATTAAAAGAGCAAGGAATTTAGCATTAATATAATGAAGGTAATTCTTTTAGAAAATGTAAGAAAAGTAGGATCAATTGGAGAGATAATTGATGTTAAAAGAGGTTTTGCAAGAAATTATTTAATTTCATCAAAAAAAGCTTTGTATGCTTCAAAAGGAAATATTGAAGAAGTTGAAAAAATTAAGAAAGAACTAAGCAAAAAAGATCAAGAGAA
>MDTG01202951.1_pt1 | contig 11524 bp, 5 predicted proteins | sample 811421 | NCBI WGS metagenome assembly MDTG01 (sample SAMN05326645, study PRJNA326480) | marine metagenome | isolation source: seawater | place: Pacific Ocean: South East | collected 2011
AAAGAAATATCAAACGTCGTAGGCCTTGATTTTGATAGTTTTCATGGGAAGAAAAAGTTTAACCCTGAGCTTGAAATGGCAATGAGAGTTTTAAAAAAATCGTCACAGATTTACCAAAAACTTTCTGAAGCTTCGATCCCATTTAAAAACTTCAAAGAAAAAAGAAAAATTAAAGATGAAACACTTAAAACTTTTGAATTAGGCTTTGCTCCCTCTGGTAATATACTTTTTCATTACCTAAATTCAATTAAAGACAATACCGAAAAGTCTCTCGCTCTTAAAACCGCCTTAAAATTTCGTTTACTTAAAGAGAACAATCAAAGCGTTTATGATACTTTTAGAGACAGAATAATGTTTCCTATTTGGGATCACTACGGGAAAGTAATCGGCTACACCTCTCGTGCGACCAAGGATAAGCAAATCCCTAAATACCTAAACTCATCTGAGAGCCAAATCTTCAATAAAAAAAACCTTCTCTACCCTTGGCACTTAGCAAAGTCCTCTGCAAGAGAAAAAGACTTTCTAGTCATTTGCGAGGGGAATATGGATGCAATGATGATGCACCAATACGGGTTTACTAACTCCGTTGCAATAATGGGTACTGCATTCAATGAAAATCTAATCACCACTCTGACTAACGTTACAAAGAATATTTATCTGGCCTTGGATAACGACACGGCCGGAAATCAAGCGGGTTCAAGAATCAATGAGATGTTCCTGAAACAAAACATTATTTGTAAAAAAATTGACTTTGGAAACTTCAAAGACCCAGACGAGTTTCTAACTGCCAAGGGCAGCCTGGAGTTTCAAAAAATCATCGATGAGGCTAAACCGTTTATAGATATGGAGCTTGATCAAATTAAATCAGAGAACGCATACGTTAGCACAGATGAAAAAATAGCTACTCTTCAGAGGTCTTTTAAGGCGATATCCCCAATGGGGGCTAGTATTCTTGCTACTGAGAAAGTTCTAGAATTCGCAAGATCTATTGGGATCAAATCATCAGATGAGCAGATTATTGGTGAATTCAAAAACTTCCTAAGCTCAGTGAAGACCGTGAAGTTTACGCCTCCAAAGCCTACACCTGAAAAGCACCAAATGAATAAGACTGAAACACCTGAACAGGAAATAGATAACCCTATAAAAACAAATGATTTTGAAGAACCGGCTAAGTACCCAAAATCTGTTGAAATAATCATTAGAGAGACCATTAAATACCCCCATATTATTGAGCATCAAAAATGGGGCGAAGTACTTGATTTATTATGGATTGATGAGGTAAAAACACTACTTTGCGCACTTGAAAGATTATATTTGGAAATTGATGACAATGAATTTGCAAGTATGGCACTTGATTTGCTCGGAAGAGAAAAGCTTTCTCACTCCCTAAAATCTGTTGTCGGGGCTGCCGTATATAACAGTAAGAGACTTGAGATAAGCCAAAAGGAAACTGAGAAGTTAATCGAGCAATTGATCAAACGACTCAAAAAAGATGGTTTACAGATGAAAAGAGAAAAACTTCTAAACCTAAAACTAAATTTACTCTCAACAGAAGAGAGCCAAGAGGTTTTAGAACAACTCTCTAAGATTCAACAAGAAATAAGGTCACTTTAAATTCAAGAAAAAAAGGATGAATGAATGAATATTGACACATTTATCAAGTCTAAAGAAGTGGAGAAATTGATCCAAAAAGGCAAGGATCAATCCTACTTGTCTCCAGAGGAAATCAATGATGTCCTTCCAGCAAGTATTATTGCAGCTGAAGAAATTGATAAACTCATGGCGGCCATCATAAAAAATCAAATTGAAGTTAAATTTGAGGAAGAAGAAGAGGAAGAAGAAGGTATCAAGTTTGATGGCACTGAAATTATCGAAGAGGCTCTTTCAAAAGAAGAAAAAGCAGAACTAAGATCAGCTTCTACAGACCCAGTAAAACTATACTTAAAAAGAATGGGGTCAGTTGCACTTCTAACAAGAGAAGGTGAAGTTGAGATTGCAAAAGAAATTGAGGAAGGTGAAAAAGAAATCATTCTTTCAAGTCTTGCATCTTCTCACGCACTAAAGGAAATCGTTAAATTAAAAGAGAAGATTGAATCTCAAGAAAACCAAAACGAATTCATCAAAGAATTAGTTCGTGGTCTTGATGATGAATCATCAAATGCTGATATAAAAAAAACAGGTGTACGAATTTTTGAAGTTTGTGATCGCTTAAGAGATCTACTATCTCTAATTGAAGCTGAAGATGGGACGTTAAAGAAGTTTACTGGTGACCAAACAAAAGAGATGGAAGCTATCTCAGAAGTACTTGCTGACCTAACATTCAACAGAAAAATAATTAATAGCTTTGTTGAGCCAGTAAAAAAATACTACCTACAATTTAGAGAGCTTTACGATCAAGAAGACAGAATTTTCAAGTTTCTTGAAGTAACTGATCGTCAAGCTTATAGAAAGCTCCATGACCAAATTATGGAAGACGATGCTTTCAAAAGAAAGTATGCAAAGCACCTTTTCACAACAGATGCAAAGATTGAGCAGTTAATTAGAAATGAAGAGGACGTGCTTCGAAAGTTTAGAAGACTATCTATTGAAGCCGGAATGGACTATGAGGACATTGAAAAAGTTTATCACATCATTTCAAAGGGAGAGGCTAAAGCAGATAAGGCAAAAGCTGAACTTGTTGAGGCAAACCTAAGACTAGTTGTCTCAATTGCTAAAAAATACACTAACAGAGGGCTACAATTCCTGGATCTTATCCAAGAAGGAAATATCGGCCTAATGAAAGCAGTTGATAAATTTGAGTACCGAAGAGGATACAAATTCTCAACTTACGCCACATGGTGGATTAGACAAGCAATCACAAGAGCGATTGCTGACCAAGCTAGAACGATTCGAATCCCAGTTCACATGATTGAAACAATCAACAAGATGGTAAGAACTCAGCGACAACTTATTCAGGAGCTTGGTAGAGAGCCAACCCCTGAGGAAATCGCAGAGAAGATGGACCTACCTGTTGATAAGGTAAAGAAGGTTCAAAAAATCTCCAAGGAACCTATCTCTCTTGAAACTCCAATTGGAGAAGAAGAAGACAGCTCACTCGGTGATTTTATTGAAGATAAAAAGATCATTTCACCACAAGATGCAGTCATGAGTGTAACTCTTTCTGAACAAACAAGAAGCGTGCTTTCTACTCTGACCCCAAGAGAAGAAAAAGTTCTTCGAATGAGGTTTGGTATCGGTGAGAAGTCTGACCACACTTTGGAAGAAGTAGGCCAAGACTTCTTTGTTACAAGAGAGAGAATTAGGCAAATTGAAGCAAAGGCATTGAGAAAACTTCGCCACCCAAGTCGTGCGAAACTTTTAAAATCTTATACAGATAATAATTAAGCCCTATACTTAAAGTATCTGTAATTTTTAGTTTAATAAGTGCGAAACCCCTGAAGATAGGTTAGAATATAACCTTAATTTCTTCAGGGGTTTTTGTGTTTTTATTCGATAAAAATATTTCAGGTGAAATATTAGATAAAACAAAACTCCTATTTACTCCCAATCAAATTCAAGACGCATTAAGTATCCTTTCAAAGGGTAACCTGACAGTTAGCTTTAAAAAAGGCTCTTTTGACACGTTTTTAATACTTACTGGAATTATCCAAGACGCAACAAATTATGAAACAAAAATAGTCTACAAAAAACGTCTTGAGGGATCCGAGGAAGGCCCTTTTAGCAGTAACTGCACATGTGACGCTTGGACCGAAGATAAACATTGCGCGCACGCTTGTGCATTTTACGTTCTTAACTCACTTGAGGAGTCTAGAACACAAGATAACTCCGAGGAAGAGCAAAATGACTTCCTTACAAAAGATGGAATTCACCCCCCCTCACATAAAGGAGTCGGTGTTGATAAATTTGGGACAATAATAAAAAACCCTTATCGCCTAATAAACGCTAGCCCAAAATCTACATATGCCTCCCTAAACTATTGCCTAACAAGTGGAAAAGTTGCAAACCTAACTATTCCCTCTCAAATTGAAGGAAAAATTGTCTTAAGCTTCGAGAATAATAACTTTGACTCCCATCCCATATTTTTTCATCGAAAAGCTGACGGATCTCTAAGAAAGAAAATTTCAATTTTTGAGAAGCTTTACTTATTTGATTGGGAAGATGGAGTATTTTACTCACTAACTCCCGAAATAAGAATCATCATTGAGCGATTTCTAAACGAACAACACTTTGATTATGAAGTGTTAATTAACAAACTCAGAGATTTAAACTTTAAATCATTTTTTGAAATATCAGTCGGAGATACAGCTTTAGAGAAGATAAACTATTCCGCCGGTGAAATAAGATTAAATATTGATAAGAATTCAACCTCCTCAGCCAAGAATATAAAAATTTCAATCGAAACAGTTTCTAATGATGGAAGGTTTATAGACTCACCTCAACTATTCCGCTACCTCAGTTTTGACAGTGATCACGGTTTCTTAAATTTTTTTAAAACAAAAAATGACGGCAGTTCTTTCATTTCTCGCTACCTTTACTCATTAAAAACAGATACCCACTTTTCGAGGAGTGAAATTTCCTTTCATCCAAGAAAAAATACTTTTCAAAATATTTTGGACCTAGTTGATACATGCAAAGAATATTTTTTCTTTGATAAAAGAGCTCACCTTTGGAAAATCGACCTGAGTGACTTCAAAAAAATCCTACTGTTGCTAGAAGACCTATATTCTAAAAACGTTTTTAAGACACTTGACGTTATAAAAGAGACAAATCAATTAACTCTTACAATTAGCAAGTCTCAATTCTTTGATCATTTGTTTGAATTAAAAGAAAGCTTAAGCTCACAAGATATAGAATTAACAAGTAACAAAATTGAAATAAAAAAGTGGGACGGGAATATCTCTGTCACAAGGGAAAAAAAAGATCGAGGATGGTTTGATTTAAACTTTGATCTCTCAAACTATGACCTTCAAGTTATAAGTCAAGCGGACATCAGTAAGGGCTTGTCCATCGTCGATGACAAATATTACATTCTAACAGACGAACAAAAGAAACTCTTTACCTTAATAAAGAGATACCTAGATGAATCAAATCATAAAGTAGATCAAAATAAAAAAGACTCTAATCGAAAAAACTTCTATATTCCTTTTAACCGTGCTCGAATCTTTGAACTCGTTGAATTAAATAAATTAGGTATCGATGATTTACTCACAGAGGAAGAAAATCAAATTGTTGATAAATTAACAAATCTAGATAGCTTACCTAGCTATGAGCTCCCCGAGAATTTAGACAGTACACTCAGAACCTACCAAAAGACTGGCTATCAATGGCTTCGTTTTTTACATGAATTTAAATTTGGTGCATGTTTAGCCGACGACATGGGCTTGGGGAAAACTCTTCAAGTTATATCTTTTCTTCAAAGCATTCATCGTGCAGATAAAAAATATTTAATTGTCTGCCCTGTTTCAATAATTTTAAATTGGGAGCAGGAATTTAAAAAGTTCTCTAGTCTCCCCGTGTCTGTTTACCATGGACCTGGTAGAAACAAAGACTCCATAAGACATAACATTATTTTAACAAGTTACGGTGTTTTAAAAAAAGAATATGACTCTGAGCTACTATCTCAAACTTTTGAAGTCATAGTAATGGACGAGGTTCAGTCACTAAAGAATATTCGTTCACTTGGCGCTATCGCCGCAAGGCAATTAAAGTCAAATTTTAATGTTTGTCTTACAGGTACTCCTGTTGAAAATGACCTCAACGAATTTTTTAATATAATTGATTTAAGTATTCCTGGAGTCTGGGGAAATCTCCAATTTGTAAAAAGGAACAAGCAATTAAAAGAAAAAGTCATGATTCGACATCAGGCGAAACCATTTATTTTAAGAAGGACGAAAAACCAGGTATTAAAAGACCTTCCTGACAAAATTGAACAACGTCCTTTCCTACAATTTTCAAAAGATGAAGAGGACTTCTATTTTAATCTTAATGAAATTATAAAGTCTGAAATATTAACGGCTCCAAAAAGTAAAAAATATGGAATTATTCTAAAAGGGCTTCTTAAATTAAGACAATCATGCCTTTGGCAACCCAAAGATGAGGAGACCGCGGAAACAAACTCCCCTCAGCTAAAAGACCAAAGATTTATATCCTCCAAGGTTCGATTCCTCATCTCTCAATTGGAGCAAATTTTAGATGAAGGCCACCAGGTTTTAATATTTTCTCAATTCACATCCTACTTAGATTTAATTCAGAGCGAGATAGAGCATCATCACTGGTCAGTATCTAGAATTGATGGCAGCTATTCTGTTCCTAAGAGGCAGAAGCAGATTGAGAGTTTTCAAAAAGGCGAGAATAAAATATTTTTAATAAGTCTAAAAGCTGGTGGTGTGGGGCTCAACTTAACCGCCGCAAATTATGTTTTTATTATGGATCCATGGTGGAACCCAGCTGTTGAAAACCAAGCTATTGATAGGGCGTACAGAATTGGCCAAAATAAAAAAGTCACCGTGTACAGACCGCTCATCAAAGGCAGCGTTGAAGAAAAAATATTAGAACTTCAACTGGAGAAAAAAGCTTTATTTGATCAGCTTCTTGGCGGAGAGGGAAGCGACGATGTTGATATGTTCTCTGGAAAGCTATCGATGAAAGACTTTGAGTATATTCTTGGCACCGATGGACTTGATTAAATCGACTCAGTTACTTTTTTATAAATCTCGAAGGTTTCTTTTGCTGTTTTATTCCATGAAAAAGTATCTGCATGAGAAATTAATTGTGACTTAAACTCTAAATCTTCCTTAAGATTTAGCACCTTCTCCATCCCATCTCGAATTTCATCTACGGAAAAAGGATCTGCATAAATGCCTAGTTTACCTAGCACCTCTGGAGCAGCCCCTCTATTGCTAGTCAGAACTGGCAAGCCAATAGAGGCAGCCTCCAACAAGGGGATACCAAAACCCTCATAAAGAGTAGGAAAAATAAATGCCGTCGCGTTAAAGTAAAGAGTAGATAAATCAGAATCTGTCACATAATCAAAATATTGAACTCTACTTTCTAATTTTAGAGACTTTATCTTCTCAAAAAAAGGATAATTCGGTACTTTTCCACCGGCAAAAATGAAATGCAAACTTTTATCGTGAAGTCGTGAAAATGCCTCTAACATTCTTAAGCAGTTTTTCCTCTCGCTTAAGGTTCCAACAAATAAAATATATTTTTCAGGAAGATTTAAGTTGTTCGAATTATTATGTATTTGTTCTGGCTTTCTATACCCCAGATGAGTAACACTTACTTTCGACTCAGGAATGCTAAAAAAGTCACAAAAATCTTCCTTTGTTTTTTGACTAACAGAGATAAAATGATCGGCCATAGATATAGATTCTTTTAATTGCTTTAACTTCTTTTCTCTAAAAGTCTTGCTTGAGATCTCCTCTCTTTGATCCAAAAAAAGATATATATCATGGATTGTTAATACTTTTTTTGAGCGCGTCCATTTAGGCAAAACCATATCAACACCATGAAAGAGTGATTCTCTTCGCCACGGTAAGTCTAAATTGTAGTTTTTAAACTTAATACGATTATGGTTTTTTTGATTTCGGTGCTTTAAATATTTATTCACCCTTGAGTAGGGCAGTATAAACTCAGGATCACAATATTCTTGCAGACCTTTTATTAGATTTTGGCAATAGGAAGATATTCCGGAGGGTTTTTCTTGAAATAGACATGTGCCCTCGACCTGAATGAGCATTTAAAACCCTTTTGTTGTATGCTTTAAGTATAACTTAAAGTAATAGTAATTTATGTTAAAAATTTCAGGAACGATCATCACTTACAATGAAGAGAAGAATATTGCTAGATGCATTGAAAGCATGCTCCCTGTTTGTGATGAAATTATTGTTTTGGATTCCCTATCCACAGATAGAACAAAGGAAATTTGCCTTAAATATAATGTGAAGTTTTTTGAGCAAAATTTCCTCGGCCATGTTGAGCAAAAAAACAAAGCAGTCGAATTTACTGAAAATGATTATATCTTAAGCCTTGATGCGGACGAAGCGCTGACAAGTGAGCTTCAAGAGCAAATTCTTGATTTTAAAAAGTCTCCTAGTTCAGATGCCCTAAAATTTAATCGCTTAACTAGATATATCGACCGATGGATAAAAAACTGTGATTGGTACCCAGACGTTAAAATCAGAGTTTGGAATAAAAACATGGGGAAGTGGGGTGGCACAAACCCACATGATCTTATTGTCCTGGAGGACCCTGCAAGAGTAAGACACCTCAGAGGAGATCTTCTCCACTACAGCTACACTTCTATAAGTGACCATATCACACAAACTAATAAATTCACTACGATAGCTGCAAAAGCAGCATTCAAAAATAGTGTAAGGTCTAATAATTTTAAAATTGTCACCAGACCTTTTTTAAAGTTTTTTAAAGATTATTTTCTTAGAAAGGGCTTTTTAGATGGCCGATATGGCTTCATTATCTGCTTTATTAATGCTCTTTCTGCCTTGCTTAAGTATGCAAAACTAAAAGACCTTCAGGATGGAAAATCCATCGATTAATCAATGTTTATAGGACATTATAAGAAACCCAATATATAATTCAGTAAAATTTTAAAAGGGATTTAAAAATTGAAAATCACAGATATTATCGCTGAGAGAAAAGCGCCATTTTTTACCTTTGAGATTATTCCTCCAATGAGGGGGCAATCTGTAAAAGAAGTCATCAATATTGTTGAAAAACTTGTTCCCTATAATCCAGGCTGGATTGATGTGACTTCACACCCTGCAGGAGTTGTTTATAAAGAAAATCCAGATGGAAGTATTCAAAAAAGAATTTTTAGAAAACGTCCGGGAACTTTAGGTATCTGTGGAATTATAAAAAACAGATTTAATATCGAGCCCTGTGCTCACCTTCTTTGCAATGGATTCACAAAAGAAGAAACTGAAGATGCTCTTATCGAGTTAAATTATCTGGGTGTTGAGAATGTTCTTGCTCTTCAAGGTGATGGACTAAACTACAAAAAAACTCCAAACCCAGAGAGATCAGTCAACCATTACGCAAGTGATCTTGTTGATCAAATCTCCGCAATGAAAAATGGGGAATACCTTGATGAGCTCACTGGAGCAAGGCCTCTTGATTTCTGTGTCGGTGTTGCAGGTTATCCAGAAAAGCATTTTATGGCACCAAGCCTGAAACAAGATATGCATTATCTAAAAAATAAAATTGAAAAAGGTGCTGAGTTTATTGGTACTCAGATGTTTTTTGATAACTCAAAGTTTTTTGATTTTAAAAATGCTTGCAAAGAAGAGGGTATCACAGCTCCTATTATTCCAGGGTTGAAAATTTTAAAATCCGTTCGTCAATTAACGACAGTACCAAAAGCATTTCACATTGATTTTCCCGATGAACTGGTTGAAGAAATAATGAACAATCAAGATCATGTAGAAGAAATTGGACTAAACTGGGCGATCAAACAGACAAAAGAGCTTATTGCTAGCGGAATCTCAAATGTTCACTTCTACGTTATGAACGATGCAGATAAAGTTATTAAGTTAATGGAATCACTTTAAAACTTAGGCTATTCAATGACGTTAAAACAAGAGCTTAAAAATCAACTCGACGAAAAAATCCTATTTATGGACGGTGCCATGGGCACAATGATCCAGCAATACAAGCTTGAAGAGAAGGATTTTAGATCTAAAAGATTTAAAGACCACGCAGTGGATTTAAAAGGAAACAATGACCTACTTTCAATAACTAAGCCTGAAGTCATTAAAGAAATTCATCTTGCCTATCTAAGCGCTGGAAGTAACATCATTGAGACAAATACTTTTAACTCAACTTCCATCTCACAAAGGGATTATAAGCTAGAAGACCTAGCAGATGAGATTAATCTCGCTTCAGCTAAAATTGCAAGAGAGGCAGCAGATGATTTTAAAAAGATAAACCCAAATAAATCTGTCTATGTCGCCGGTGCCATTGGCCCAACGAACACAACAGCATCAATGTCTCCTGACGTTAACAATCCAGGTTTTAGAAACATTAGTTATGACGAATTAAAATCATCTTATTATGAGCAGATCACTGCGCTTCATAAAGGTGGAATTGATGTTATTTTAATTGAAACTATTTTTGACACTCTTAATGCCAAATCAGCGATTCATGCAGCGATTGATTTTAATGAAAATAACAATCTTGATTTACCGATTATGCTCTCTGTAACGATTACTGATAACTCAGGTAGAACTCTGTCTGGACAAACATTAAAGGCATTTTGGAACTCTGTCCGGCATGCAAATCCATTATCAATCGGAATAAACTGCGCCTTCGGAGCAGAACAAATGAGACCTTACATAGAGGAACTCTCTGAGATTGCTGATTGCTATGTGTCCTGTTATCCAAACGCTGGACTCCCTAACCCTCTGGCTCCGACTGGGTACGACGAGCTTCCAGAGGATACAGCAAGGCTTGTTGAAGAGTTTGCCGACTCAGGGTTTATCAATCTAATTGGTGGTTGTTGTGGGACCACTCCAGGTCATATTGCAAAAATGGTTGAGTATATTGCCCCTAAGAAACCAAGAAAAATCCCAACTGTATCAGACGACGCTTTTTTTAGCGGACTTGAACCGCTATACATTAAAAATATAGGAAAGAAGCCTTTTTTAATGGTTGGCGAAAGAACCAATGTTATGGGTTCTCCAAAATTCTCAAAACTTATAAAAGAAAATAAACTCGAAGAAGCTTTGGATATTGCAAGAAACCAAGTTGAAAATGGCGCAAACGTTATTGATATTTGTTTCGACGAAGGACTTCTTGATTCTAAAGAGTTAATGAAAGAATTCTTACGTCTTGTCGCAGCAGAGCCCGATATCTCAAAAGTTCCTATCATGATTGACTCCTCCAAATGGGAAGTTCTTGAGGAAGGATTAAAAAACGTTCAAGGAAAATCAATTGTAAATTCCATTTCACTTAAAGGTGGAGAGGCTGAGTTTCTTGAGCAAGCTAGACTTATACAAAAATATGGTGCAGCTGTTATCGTAATGGCCTTTGATGAAAAAGGACAGGCAGCAACAAAAGAAGACAAGGTTAGAATCTGTAAACGTGCCTACAAACTTCTTTTAGAAAAATTAGATTTCAATCCAAGAGATATTATATTTGATCCGAATGTTCTCACCGTTGCAACGGGTATGCAAGAGCATGACAACTATGCAAAAGATTTTATCGATGCAACGAAAGAAATAAAGGAGCAATGCCCAGGCGTTATGATCAGTGGTGGAGTTTCTAACGTTTCTTTTTCATTTAGAGGAAATAATAAAGTTCGCGAGGCCATGCACTCAAGTTTTTTATATCACTCCATAAATAACGGTCTCGATATGGGTATCGTTAATGCTGGAATGATTGAGGTTTACGAGGATATTGACGAGGAATTACTCACAAAAGTTGAGGACGTTCTTTTAAACAGAAATGAAAATGCGACAGAAGATTTAATTGAACTATCTGAAAAATATAAAGGTGAGAAATCTGC
>MDTG01235376.1_pt1 | contig 11524 bp, 8 predicted proteins | sample 811421 | NCBI WGS metagenome assembly MDTG01 (sample SAMN05326645, study PRJNA326480) | marine metagenome | isolation source: seawater | place: Pacific Ocean: South East | collected 2011
CGACTCGGGGAGCAGAGAGATGTGGTAACGAAGGCATTGGCGAGATGGGCACCTTCCTTGGCAATGCGGTCGAGGTTTGGTGTCTCAAGGAATTCGGGTGATTCCTCCATGAAGCTCATGAAGTCGTAACGGTGGTCGTCGCTCAAGATGAGAAGGATGTTTTGCCCATTTACTTTTTCAGTGAGAAGGATTTGATGAAGAAGAAATAAAAAGACTGATAATGGAATAATTTTCATAATATTGGATTTCATGTGATCATAAAAACTAGCATATTGTCGACCTTCTATAATTTGGATTTTCGTAAGTGTTCTTTCTCTTCCTGCTGCCAAAGTTGAGCGAGTTGCTCGACTTTTTCTGAGTTATTTTCGGCCAAATCATTTAATTCATTCGGGTCTTTCATCATGTCGTACAATTCCCATTTGGCTTCTTTTTTATTATCTTTATTAAATACCAGTTTCCATTTTCCCACGCGTATTGCTTTTCCGCGTGCATGGCTAAAAAAGAGTAGGGATGGATTCCTTTGTTTTTTTCCTTCTATGGAAGGCAGAATCGATCTTCCATTCCACGGGAATCTTTCTTGTCCTCGGATTGTGGAAGTGGGGGTAATTTCGCTGGCTTCCAGAATCGTGGGCATAAGATCGACTAAATGTGAAAGGGTATGGCTGATGGATCCCTTTTTCTTAATTTTGTTCGGCCAGTGAGCAATCATAGGGGTATGAATACCTCCCTCATGATCATATTGTTTGAAGAGCCGGTAAGGGGTATTCGACAGATTCGCCCAGCCATACCCATAGCTCTGGTAGGTAATTTCAGACCCGGGCATGATGTGAGGAAGGTTTCCCGGTTTCATGGGTTCGCCTTTACGGGTTTTTTCGGGCAGGTAATCTCCCTTCCGTTGGGGCGTGTATTCTACATGACATCCTCCATTATCTATGGAGAAGAAGATGAGGGTGTCATTTAGCTTACCAATTTTCTCCAAATGCTGGATTACATTTCCGATCACTTGATCCATAATGGTTACCTGGGCAGCATAAACTTCCATTCTTCTCTCCTGCCAATCTTTATGCTTTTCATCTTTCCATGAAGGAACCTTGGGATGCCGTGGTGAAAGTTTGACTGATTTGCCGATCACTCCAATTTTCTTCATCCGCTCTAAACGATTACTCCTCAATTGATCCCAGCCTTCTGAAAATACTCCCTTATATTTTTCTATATCTTTGACAGGAGCATGAAGAGGCCAATGAGCCGCAGTGAAGGGCAGATAAAGAAAGAAAGGTTTTTGATCGGGAGTTTGTTTCAGAAAAGAAATCGCTTCATCACCAATCGCATTGGTAAAGTAGTAATTCTCGTCATTCATAAATTCATGATCAATGGAATCACGGTTTCTCTTGAGGCCGAAAGGTGCATAAAAGCTACTTGCCCCGCCAAGGATTCCATAGAAGTAATCAAATCCGCGTTGGTCGGGATAAACTGCATCTTGTCCATTGTTTTGTAAGAATTTCCCTGCGAGGTGCCACTTGCCCATCATGCCAGTAGCGTATCCGTTTTGCTTAAGAACTTCGGGGAGAGTGATGCAGTTTGGATGGAGGGTGCCGTTTTTTAGGGAAGTTCGATGATACACTCCGGTGAGCATGGAAGCACGGGACACCCAGCACATATTTTCGCTGTAGAAACTAGTGAACCGGATTCCATTTTCGGCCAATGAATCGAGGCTTGGGGTTCGGATTTCCCCACCAAAGCAACCAAGGTCGGAATATCCCATATCATCAGCCATAATTAGAAGAATATTGGGCTTTCCGCAAAGATGGAGGAATGCGGTAATAAAGAAGACTAAAGATAAAAGGGTTTTCATATTAAAAAGATGGAAGAGAAGAAGGCTTTAGGGTCAATGATTAATGTTTGGGCTGAAAGATATAATTTTTAGTTCATAGATTTCAGCGTGACCTTTTCTCTCTAAGTCACTTAAATGCCCTTTTGCTCAGTACTTAAATTATGAAAACATTCCTCACCCCTATTACAAGCTTACTTTTCCTTTCATGCGTGGCCTTGGCCAAGAAACCTAATTTCGTCTACATTATGGTGGACGATGCCGGGTACGGAGATTTTTCTTGTTTCGGTCAGAAAAAGTTTAAGACTCCGAATGTGGATCGTATGTCAAAGGAGGGAATGAAGCTTACCGATTTCTATTCATCCAGTACCGTGTGTGCACCTTCGAGATCGAGTCTGATGACCGGTCATCATTCGGGCCGTGGTTACATTCGGGGAAATAAGGAAATCAGACCCGAGGGCCAGCACCCGTTGCCTTTGAAGGCAGTCACCATTCCGGAAGTTCTCAAAAAGTCAGGGTATGTCTCTGGTATGTTCGGTAAATGGGGACTGGGTGCTCCCGGTTCGGAGGGAGACCCAATGAATCAGGGCTTTGATCGGTTTTACGGACTAAACTGCCAGCGTCAGTCCCACAATTTTTACCCTACTCATGTATGGAGCGACCGGAAGAAGGTCATGCTGGATCGTAAGCATTACTCTCATACATTGATTGCGGACGAGTGTCTGAAATTCATTCGGGCAAATAAGGATAACCCGTTTTTTTGCTATGTTCCCTTCACCATTCCGCATGCAGCGATGCAGTCGCCTGAAAAACGAATTGCTCCCTGGAGGAAAAAGTTTCCTGAGTTTGAAAAAATGACCGGTAAGTATGGTGGGTCCGTAATCACCAATCCGGTTGCTGCCTTTGCCGCGATGATGGAGCATATGGATGAAGATGTAGGGCGGATTTTGGATTTACTCGAAGAACTTAAGATCGATGAGAATACCCTAGTGATTTTCACCTCGGATAACGGCCCTCACAAAGAGGGTGGACATAAGCCTGACTTTTTCGACAGCAACGGACCGCTTAAGGGATATAAACGCGATCTTTATGAAGGAGGCATTCGTGTTGCCACGGTTGCGTGGTGGCCGGGTAAGATTAAGTCAGGTATCACAAGTTCCCATATCGCAGCGGGTTGGGACTTGTTACCCACCCTGTGTGAATTGTCAGGCACGGAAGCTCCTACAGGATTGGATGGAGTATCTTTTGCACCCACACTCTTGGGAAAGAAAAAGGATCAAGAGAAAAGGGAATATCTATATTGGGAATTTCACGAACGGGGCGGTAAGCAGGCGGTACGTATGGGGAAGTGGAAAGGGATCCGACTTAATGTTCGTAAGGATCCAAATTCTCCAATCGAGCTCTATGATCTGTCCAAGGATATCGGAGAGGAAAATAATATTGCTTCCAAGAACCCGCAGATCGTTAAAAAAATAGAATCAGCGATTAGGGAGTCGCATGTCGAAAGTATTATCTTTCCCTTTATTAAGTAGTCATTGATTCTTTTTAGCCCTCAAAGTAATGCTTGGTATCAAGCTTCTACCAAATGGAATAAAATGAAAGCAATTTTTTGCTTAATTTTAGTAGCTTTATTCTCCTCTTGCGGGTGCCGTTCCAATAAATCTGTGTCCGAGTCAGTAAAAGTAGGTAGTTCTGTGGTGGCTGCTTCTCCAGTTATTCTAGTCGGTGGTTCCATGATTGGCGGGAGAAAGATTGCACAGAAAAGTGCAATCGCAACCAAGGCACCAGCGAAATGGTATGCTGAGGAAATTACTGGAGAGAGACTGCGGTACTTGATGATACCAACTGGGAAAATGACGGGTAAATGGAGCTATATGGGAAGTCGTGGGGATCACCATTTTTTTTCACATGAGATTTTGGGCAGGGATATGTATCGGGTGTTGAAAACTCAATATAAGGTGGCAGACCCATTCCCATTAACTTGGCAAAATTCAAAATGGAGAACTATTGAAATTAAAAGGGAACCTTTTGATCCGGAATTGCTCGAAAGGTTTAGCAATGATGCCGGAATAGAACTGATTTCCTTGGAGAATCAATAGAAGTTAGTAGTTACAATTGTTTCGGTGGGCTGTTTCCTCGCTCGCATTCAGATTACATTGTGATGAAAAGAATCACCATGACATTTCTTTGACATCTCTTTTACGGAGCTCTGACGACATTTTTTTTGGTTTGTGTTTGAATATGGGTTTTGAAAATAAACCCAACAATTATTCAGACCATGAAAAGATTATCTATTCTGCTAACAGCCACATTCTTTCTTTTAGGTGGCCTTCAGTTCATATCAGCCAAAAAGAAGAAAAAGGATTCAAAGGAACCTGATGTTCATCTCCGGGTTGACTTGGATCGCTCTATTCTGCTTGCCGGTAAAAAAGGAAAAGCAGTGATCAAAGTCTGTCTTGAACCCGAAGAGATTATTCGCGATGCAGCCAACAGACCATCGGTTAATCTTGCTTTGGTTCTTGATAAATCCGGATCAATGAGCGGTGAAAAGATTGCGCAGTTAAAAGAGGCGGCTGTTCAGGCGATTCGCCGTTTGGGAACTAAGGATTTGGTATCGATTGTGGCTTACTCCAATCAGGCTGATTCCATTGCTCCGGCACAGAAGGCAGGGAATGTCAGCAAACTTGAAAATATCATACGAAACCTGCGAGCGGGTGGTGGAACAGCCCTGTATGCCGGGGTAAATCAGGGAGCTGCAGAACTAAGAAAGAATTTGAGCAAAGAATATTTCAATCGAATCATCCTTCTATCGGATGGACTTGCTAACCAGGGACCTTCATCAACCGCCGATTTGGTAAGACTGGGACGGGCTTTTGTGAAAGAGGATATATCAGTAAGCACCATTGGTTTAGGCGGAGGATACAATGAGGATTTAATGGCGGGTCTCGCCAAAGAAGGGCAGGGGAACCTTTATTTTGCAGAAACAAGCAGTGAACTTTCGGGTATATTTGATGCGGAAATAGGGGACGCTCTTAGCGTGGTTGCACGGAATGCAGTCATTCGAATTGAGGTACAGGGAAAGGCACGGCCCATTCGTTTGATCGGTAGAGACGGGAAGATACAAGGAAATGAAGTGGAGATTGAAATCAAGCATCTGTATGGTGGGCAGGATAAGTTTGCACTCTTGGAGGTCGAAGTACCCGAAGGTAACCATGATCAAAGCATTAGCTTGGCGAATGTATCCGTCAGTTTTAATTCCGCTAAAGGCGAAAAAAGACAGTCCCGAAAAACGAAAATTGGGTGCAGTTTCAGTAAGGATGAGAAAGTCGTGAACGAATCAGTGAATGAAAATGTTATTGTGGCCTATGTTGACAATCAGGTGGCGGAAGCCAAAGAACAAGCCATTCAATTGGCGGACGAGGGAAGACATGGGGAAGCGGTTCGCGAACTTAAAAATCTTAATTTTAAAATCCAAGCTCAGAACAGAGTATGGGCAAGCTCTTCCATCAGACAGAAAAATGACCAGTTTCTTGGAGAGGTCGAAGAGCTTGATCAAGCTAAGGGTTTAAGTAATGAAAATCGGAAGGCGTGGAAATCTGCTAATTATCAGGTGCAGTCTCAGCAGAAAGTAATTCCAAAATCTGAGAAGTAAGCTTACGAGCTGTGGCTTGCCATTAGCGGTTTAGTTTATCAGGATAAACCTATATGCGTTCAAATCGTTTTGTCATCTGGTTGGGATTTTTGGTCGTGGCTACATTTTCTGTGGGAATTCTTGCCTTCCTTCTTCTTCAAAGGGAGGGAGACCGGATTCGCGATAATGCCGAACAGTCCCGACTGATGGCAGACGAAGCGACGAGCCGGGCAAAATTTTACCACGAAATGGCCAAGCAGTCCCGCGAGATGGCAAAGTATGCTGAAAAGGCGGCAGAGGATTCCTTGGCAATCCGGGCTAGAACGGTAGCAGATAATATCGATTTGATTATGTCAGAACTTAAAGATGGACTGATGTTGGGATTACGATCCTTGGGTAATCAATTAGAAGAGGAGGAAATGTTATCATGGTCCAATTCAAACCGCTGGGTAGCAAGTGGATTTGTGTGGGAAGAGGGCGAAGAGTTGGCTGATTCCAAAGATATTAAAAATCGAAACTTATCAGTGTACACAAAAGAAAATGGTTTTGCATTGCAGAAAGTTGAAAAAGCGAAACAAGAATTTGATGATTCTTTAGCCCAAGTTGATCGGGATGATCAAAGAAAAGAAAACAAGGATGCAGGCATACTTCCCTCTCCAAGTAAGCCTGCTCTAATTAAAAGCAATGAATCATTGTTTTTGGAGCAGTTATCTTCGAATGATCAAAGTGGGGCATTGGATGCACTGGAACGCCAGCGATCAAATTCCAAAGCCCTTTATTCTCAAATTAATGCCCCAAAGGCAAAACAGCAGGCACCCATTTCTCAGAAGCCTGATTCTCAGGTGGAGAATTATCGTGAAGCCCAGTCATTTCTGAGCCAAAATATAGCAGGCTTAAACCTGCAACAGAGTGTAGGAGAATCAAAGAGATCTTCATGGGCATGGGGTTTGGATAATTTCCGTTCAAGCAAAGTGCAGAGAAAGCAACTACGGGAGGAAGTAAGAAATGATATACAGGAACTCGAGGAAATGGATCAGGTGGAAGACGTGCAGCAGGCTTCTTCCATTGATGTAGCTCAATTCGAATTAAGGGAGGGTTTGAGCTACGACAGAAAAGAGGATTCTCCGGTGTGGATAGCATGGAGACAGTCAGATCCAGTCAAGACATTGGGGCTTGAGCTTCAGGCTGAGGAAGTCATCAAGAGCTTAAAGAGTGGATTTCCCGAAAATTTGGTTGAGGGTGAATCATTTGTTTTAAAGGACGACCAGGGCATTAAGGTATGTTCTGTTGGTGAGATGCCGTCGGAGAATGAAAGATTCGTAAAAGTTTCTGTCCCTGTTGGTGAGGAGCTGCCTGGTTGGAATCTTGATGCGAAGAGAGTCTTGCCTCCGGAAGTTGTACTTCCTCCCACTGAGCTCCCGGATGAACAGATTTCCAAGCTGGGAAGCATATCTTCAATTTTGGGCATTTCATTTAATTCTGAGCGTGGAGGCTTCCTTGTTTTTAGTGCGGTGATCTCTCTTATTCTGGTCGCAGCATTTCTTTTGGGAGGTTCTGTTCTTTTGATCCAGGTGCGCAGAAACAGCTTAGAGGCGGTTAGAAAAACAACTTTTGTTTCCAATGTTTCTCATGAATTGAAAACGCCACTCACTACTATTCGAATGTATGGAGAAATGCTTGGCGATGGTATGGTGAAAGATGAGAAAAAGCGTAAAGGATATCTGCAAACCATCATCTCGGAAAGTCAGAGACTTACCCGTTTGGTCAATAATGTTCTGGATTTTGGTAGACTTGAACGGGGGGAGAAAACATACAACTGGGAACAGGTGGAGGTCGGTTCTGTGGTTGCAGGAATTATTGAAACCCAGTCGCCAAGATTAGAGAGAAACGAAATCAAGGTTGAATGGTCAGATGAATCCCGAAATGTAATGGCAAAATTAGATCCCGATGCCCTCGAACAGATTCTTTTAAACTTACTGGATAATCTTGTGAAATATGCCAGCGATGGGAAATTTGCGGGTGTCCGGTTATTTAAGGACAAAAATGACATCACTCTGGAAGTGGCTGACCATGGTCCAGGTATTCCTGCAGAGCAGAGGGAAAAGATTTTCGAAAATTTTCACCGTGTAGATGATGCCCTTACTTCAACCAAACCGGGTTGTGGAATTGGACTGAGTATTGCCCAAAAGCTCGTTGAGGATATGCGGGGAACGATTGCTTGTGATCCCAACCGCCCCAAGGGTACCTGTTTTCGTATTGTATTTCCTTTATCAAAAGAAATATGAAAAAAAGGATACTGATTGCTGAAGATGATGCAAATATCCGTTCGGGTTTGATCGATGCATTGGAAACAAATGGACATGATGCACACGGCGTTGGAGATGGGGCAGCAGCAATATCCCAGTTTCGCCAAGAAAAATGGGATCTTCTCATCCTCGATTTAATGATGCCGGAAAAAAGTGGTTATGAGGTAGCTCGGGAAGTCCGGGCCATCGGTTCAGATGTACCCATCCTTATGCTTACCGCGAAGAGTGAAGAGATTGACAAGGTTCTCGGTTTTGAGATGGGAACTGATGACTATGTGACCAAGCCTTTTTCCGTTCGCGAACTGTTAGCTCGAATTAAGGCACTTTTGCGACGAAGTTCTACCGGTTCATCTGACTCACATAAATTGGGTGCTGCCCAAACAAACTTTAGTATCGGATCCGTTCAGGTGGATGGAAAGCGTTATGAAATTAGGGCAAACGATGAAGTACACCCCCTTACTCCCAGAGAGCTGAAACTACTTTCCTTGTTCCGGGAACGGGTAGGAGAGGCTCTTAGCCGTGACTACTTACTCGATCATGCATGGGGTATCGATTACTACGGGACGACCCGTACTTTAGATCAGCATATTGTTCAGTTGCGGAAAAAAGTAGAGACCGATCCTTCAAATCCTAAACTTATCCTAACAGTACACGGGGTAGGTTACCGTTGGAATGAGGAGTATTGACCGATTAGTTGCCGTACAACCTTTTACCAAGTAGTGAGAGGGTCTTGAGAACTTCGCCGGGGATTGTGCCGCTCGGAGAGATTGGCGTATCCAATGTGACAATACCACCTTCCTCATTAATCTCACCAATCCTGTCCGTGAGAGTCTTTAGATCGAACCTCGGACTATTACCGGAACCCCAGCCGTTGCTGATCGGTAGAAGCAAATGCCAAATAACTCCATCGGGTGCAGGAAAATTATCTGGAGTCAGGGCTTTTCCTTTACCCTTCTTGAGGCGCTGGTAAAAGCCGTGGTTTTCGCCCGAGGTGAAGGTTTGGTGAGGGCACAATTTTCCGCCTGTGCAAAGGGATAGGAGGGGGTGGGCACCCGCATTGAAGGCAAGTTCGGTATCCGGGTTTCCCGAGCGTATCGCTTTGACCCAAGTGTCGACATTGTAGGTCTCCTTTTTGAGATCCTCGTAGGAATCCTTCATTTCCGTCTTGTATCCATCGAACCACCAACCGGAAACGAGTTTGCCATAGCGTTTGGACCATTCTCCGCAGACATCCCCCCAATTCTTAAGGAATTGCGGGTTGGGGGGCTGATTCTCGCTGCGTAGGAACCCTTTGACTTTGCGTGGATGCGACATCGGATCGACTCCCGGTCCTGCCGGTTTTCCATTGATGCTAGGTAGAGTATCCTGCATGGCTTGGATTACTTTGTAGTGGCGCATGGGTGCACGAGCGGTCATGTAGAGGATCAACTTGACGTCCCGTGCGGCAAGTCCTTGAGCGATTTCCATGATCAGGTCGCGTTTCGAGGTCCAGACCCCGTTCTCAACGCCGAGGAGTTTTTCATAAGCGCCGTTAGGAGCGCAGTACTTTCCCCAGTGCTGGCCAATTACGAAAATGATGTAGTCGGCTTGCGTGCTTTCGACTGCCTGGACGAATTCGTTGACATCGAAGGATTCGATAGTCCGGTTGTATGATTCGGGTGAATGGTCGACAAATGCTTCGTAGTGGAACATGAGACCGAAAAGTGATTGTTCCAACCATCTTTGATTACCAATTGCTGTCTCATACCATATTGTAATGACACAAAGTAATAAAATAGGCTTGTTGCACATATGAATTATCCTTTGCGGAATGCCAGTATTAGAACTTCGGGCAGTTGCGAAAGTATCTTGCCCATTCCTTGGTTGTGGGCCGTTGCAACCGCAACAAGTTCAAGAGAGGGAAATACAAAAATGAATTGCCCTCCGGCACCTCTACCTTGAATACATGGGTATTTCTTTTCACCGACTTTCCGAACCTGATTCCACCAGAAGTATCCATAGAAATTAGTTGGACTGGTTTGAACCAATGGAGATGTTGCTTGTTTTACAAATTCCCTTGGGAGGTGTTGTTTTCCATTCCATATTCCTTGATTCAAGGTGAGCAATCCCATCTTGATCATGTCTCTGGAAAGAACACTCGATCCGGCAGCGGATTTGGGAAATCCGCTAAGATCCTCTTGCCACCCGTAATTGACAATCCCCATTGGTTTGAGCAATTGATAGCGAATGAAATCTTCGGCTGATCCCGGTACTACTGATTCTAGGACTTGCATCGTCAGGACCGTGTCGGCGGATTGATATTTAAATGGCTGGGGCGATTGATTGAAGATTGAATGGGTGAATTGAAGATAGGCACGGGCTTGTCCCTGTCCTTTGAGTAAATCGGGCTTACGGATGATCTCTCCGATCTTTTTCTTGGGTAAACGAATGCCAGAACTCATCTGCATTGCTTGATGAAGAGTGATCTGTTCTGCTCCCTTTGCCAGTTGCTTCAGTTCAATCTGGTGGAGGAAGGAAACTACTGGTTTATGGAGGTCTTCCATTGTCAGATATCCCATTTGGATGGCCCGTCCTAAGGCATACGCCGTGTATGACTTAGTGATCGACATTTGGTAGTGTGGGTAATTTCTGCGCCCCCGTCTGAAATAGGATTCCAAAAGTAACTTGTTTTTGTAGGCGATCAACAGACTGTCTGTTTTTCCTGATTTTGGGTCCTCGGATTTTTTTGCCAGTTCACGGACATATTTAAGTACCACCTCCTCTTTTCCTCCATCGATTCCAAGTTTACCCACCTTTAACTGATCATTCATGGCTTTGGGTGAAGTGCTGATGAATGGTTTTTCGAGATAGGGGATTTCTTTCTCTTTTTGAAAAGAGATATCTTCGGCATTGAGATCAGTTACCTCGGGTGCCAGACCGTTATAGGCAGAAAGATTTAAAGTAAGAAAGGTAAATGCTGAGACTGTCATTAAGTTCCAAAGTTTTAATTCCATTAAAAAAAATTTTTTAATTGGAGCTAAGAAATTGACAGAGACGGAGAGATAATACGGAATTTCTTTCATGTTTAAACTATCAACCCTCTCTTTTATCATCGCAACGCTAACCTTACCGGTTTTCTCCAAAAGCGGACCAGTGATACGCAAGGAAATCAAGGAAGAAAACGGCCGTAAGGTCGAGTACATGTACATTAACGGAATCAAGGTGCATGAGATGGATCCGGAAAAACAGCCGCAACCCCCTGTAGTGAAACCGAAGCCTTATAATGCTAAAGCCGCCAAACCACCTAAGGGTGCAATGGTTCTTTTTGATGGCACAGAAAAAACTTTGAAAAACTGGACATCAGGCAACGGAAAACCGACCAAATGGAAACTTGTGGATGAAGCTCTGGAATCAGTCCGAGGGGGTGGTTATTTGCAGAGCAAGAAGGAGTTTGGGTCCTGTAAATTACACATTGAATTTGCCACCCCCAGTGAAGTTAAGGGTAGCGGGCAGGGGCGTGGAAACAGCGGAGTCTTTCTTATGGGGCAATATGAAATCCAGGTGTTGGATTCCTACAAGAATATTACCTACCCAGATGGGCAATGCGGTGCACTTTATGGACGGGCTAAGCCATTGGTCAACGCATCACGGGGTCCCGGGGAATGGCAAACCTATGATGTTACATTCCATCGCCCCATTTTCAATGAGGATGGGGAAGTAACCCGCAAGGCAAAGTTTCATGTCATTCACAATGGTCATGTGATTCATGATAATCTGGAA
>MDTG01307872.1_pt1 | contig 11524 bp, 9 predicted proteins | sample 811421 | NCBI WGS metagenome assembly MDTG01 (sample SAMN05326645, study PRJNA326480) | marine metagenome | isolation source: seawater | place: Pacific Ocean: South East | collected 2011
CCCCCAGGATGCCACACAAAACCATTGCATAAATAGGGTTCTGTGGGGGAAACCACACCATAATGGTCTTACCCCCACTTAATCGTGTAATCTTTTCCTTACCATAAAGGTAAGGTTCAAGTTTGTAGGGGCCACCCTTAAAAATTACCCCCCTAATCCACCGTATATTTGCCCCCTAATCTCGGTTAAATTAAAAAACTTAAACAAGATAATTTTTCCTTCTACCCCTTTTATATTTTTATACACTTCAATTTTTTGATTTTTACATAAAATTGAAATGAAATTATATAATATATATATTAAACATACTTAAAGACATTATCCTTATATATATTATAAGATGAGCGGATTCCACACGAAGACATTCACAAAACATGACGACTATATGACCCCAAAGTATGCGTGGGAGAATATAAAGAATTACATACCAAAAGATAAGGTTCTATGGGAAGCATTCTATGGAGATGGTACATCTGGTACATATCTACAACAGTTAGGATATGATTGCATTCACGAAGATATTGACTTCTTTCAAAATGATAAGGGTGATATGGTTGTAAGTAATCCTCCTTATTCTTTATCCAAAGAAGTATTAACACGATTAAAAGAATTAAATAAACCATTTATTTTGATTATGCCCTCTTCTAAAATCAATACACAGTATTTTAGAAGGTTGTTTCAAAACGACGAAAGTCCAGTACAGATAATTATACCACGAAAAAGGATACACTTTGAAAAACTGGTTAATGGTGTAAAACCAGAAAACTGGAAAAATGCTTGTAATTTTGATTGCTTTTACTATTGTTGGAAAATAGGATTAGAAAGAGATATTATCTGGTTAAAAGACGAAGAATGTATTGAAATGAAAAAGAAAAAGGATAAGAAGAAAAAGAAACCAAAACATAAAAAGAAATTAAAATTAATGAAGAATGTAATAATTAAAAAAGAATACAACGATTAAAAAAAGGGGTCGTAGGAAAAAGAAAGAAATGCAAGAAGCAAAAGATATGATGCAGAATGATATTAATATATTATAGGATTAAATCAATAATACAAAATTATAATTAATATTTTTTAGTTAATTATAATTTCAACTACTTACTGGTTGCTGGTTGTTTTTTATTTTCATTTTTCTGTTCCAATAATTGTTGTTCTGATTGTAATTCTTGAAAAAACTTTACTGGTTTTACTACTTTATAAATTACTGCAGTTCCATCGTCAATATCTGCAGGAGTTAAATCTGGTTTCAATATCGCAGTTTTTATTCCAGTAATTACAAAACTTTTTGTTGCTTTAAATGAATATTGTGTTCCAAAGGAATATGCATAATCTCCAGATGTATATGCTTTATTAGTGCATATCATGATACTTTCAGTTGCTCCTCCATTCTCACTATTAAATGCTACATCACCTTCAAAAATATCTGATTTAACCAAATAAAATGGTGTTACTAATTTTATTGGTAGATTTACTGCAAATGCTGTATCGTGTTCTGCAGAAATATTTATATTAAGATAACCTCTTTGTGTATTTAAATCATACATGGGTAAATTGCTATCATTCACAGATAATCCCAAATTAAGTGCAGTATCAAATCTTAAATTATTCGTTAGAGGATATGGAAAAGCAAAAGCATCTAATACTGGTTTTACTGTTTCATAATTTTTTTGAACGAACCACCAATTAGAATTAGTACCAAAATAATTACATAATTGTCTGAATGTAAATCCCATTCTCTGTAAAATAGAATTATCAAACTTTTCTTTTATATCATCTTTATCAAATTGGTCTATTTCTATTTCATTACCATTATCGTCTATTACAGATAATGACACTAATCCAACACCAGATTGTGAATAATATGTATAAGGTTGCGTTGTTAATGTAGGATTCTGAAATTGTGTTGTAGGAAACTCACTATAATTAGATGTTATAGACATCTGTCCTGCAGATGGATTAGCAGTTGAACTTGTACCATTATCCAAATATCTCGGCCAAGACATATTTCCTAATCCAAATCTATTTCTAACACTATCAAAAGTCATATTCATATTAGGGGCTCCAATCTGTAATATTTTCGCATAATCACCTTTAACTGTATCACTTCCTCCTTTAATTATAGATGGATTAGCAATAATTGTCTGCATACAATAAGGATTCTGCATTCCCAAATCAACTAAACAATAATCTCCACCATATCCTCTTTTATTAGTAGAAGAACTACTCTTCATGGAAAACGCTATATTTAATTGATTATTACCTTGTCCTCCAGTATTAACACATCTAATCATAATATCTAATTTTCTTGCAAGATTAATTGCTGTATATTGTACTCCTTCATAGGTAATTATAACATCATCATCTATTCTACAATCTTCTGCAAGAAAATCATCTGGAAGTATATATCCTCCTATTTTAGTTTCATCAAAAAATACTCTTGCTTTTAGATTAGGAAATACTTCTGGTGGTTCAGCGGCCGTTGTTAATGGTGATTGTAGGTAATCTGTAATTATTCCACTATTTTTGTGTCTTCCAAAGTTGAAAGGCATAAAATAATCTTTCTTATATAGTGGTTCTTCCAAATCATCAGTTGTTAATGGAACACCCGGCAGACCAAATATTTTTTGTGTTTTCATAAACTTTTCTAATAATTTCAATGTCGTTTCATTATAAGGTAAATTAGTAACCAATATATAATTATCTGGAATTACAGTAGCAGCCGGAGGCCCTGCTTGAAAAGGTAAATCAAATATACAATAAACATCATTATCGTGGGCAGCGCCCGGTACTGGAGCAAGTACATTAATTAAATCATTATTTTTAGGGCCAGAACCTCCATCAATAGGATATTTACTTAACAATCTACTTCCATAAAATAAATAAAAAGGATTATCAGTTGCAAACATAGAACCATAAATATTATAAAGAGCAGGATCTTCAATTAGACCCGGCAGTGCATTAATACTACAACTACATGTGTCTGCATCTAATGCGGCCAATGAAGGCATTAAACCTTGAAAGTTTCCTTGAAAACGAGCATCAATCTGATTATAACTCTCTCTTCCATATTGAACCGATGCATTAGTAGAATGTATATCTGTTGTTATTTTTTCTGCTATGTTACTGGGTGAATCATATCCAACATCTACATCAAATCTTATATTCGCCTCTAAACAAGAAAAACAATGTCCTTCTTGTGTTGGAAAAACTCTAACTCCCCCATATTGTTTTTCTGGATACATTGAAGGAGATGCTCTCATTTCTTGTTGATTAGACCACCATGTACCAACATAATATCTCCTACAACCAACATTTTGCATAAACTGATTTTTACTTTCATAACTTTTAATAGGTAAAGCAGGTAAAGTATATGTATCACTTGCATATCCATAATCATCTTGTGTATTTACTGTAACAATATCAGTTGCGGCCGTGAAATTAGAAGGTGGTAAAGTAAGCATATACCGAAAGTTTTGATTTATATAATACCAACTATTGAATACCATAGATGAAGTAGAATAAGGATAATTCTGTATTTTAGTAGGAACTTCAATGACATTAGCACCAATTCCAATTGAATTAATGCATACTTGTTCTACTGAAACTTCATCACCTTCATCAACAACTATACCATTTCCAATCTCATTAAAAAAAGTACCATCTCTATCATTAGATACACTTGCTTTTCCTTTACTACAATATATTAATTGTGTATTCATTTTATATATAATATACATTTATAAAAAACTATAAATATATATCTAATCTAATTCTTTAAAAATCTTCATCTCTCTCGTCATCACTTTCTAAATCTTTTATACTTTTATATTGCTGTGCTATTTTCTTATATTTCTTCCATTCTAATTTCTCTCCAAAGTTTTTATACATTTCTGGTGGATTTTTACGGAGTTTTAAATAAAGAAAACTATATGGTTCTTTTGCAAATGTTTTATACATATATGTCAATGTTCCACGATAAATTGAATCATATTCTTCCAATATCTTTTCCCATTCTTTTTCATTAACCATTCCATTCATTATTATTACATGATTGGCATTACTTCTGGCCGAAGGCAATAAAGAACGAAAGTTTTGAACCGATAACATTAGGTTACTATTAATATGACGATATTTAGTACAGAATGAAAAGAAACTTCGTGGTAAAAATCCTACTGCATCGTCCATAACTAAACATATTTTTGGCATTTTTTTCTTTTCATACTCCATCTGTCTTTCTCTAATCATTTTTAAATATTCTGGTTTATATTCACTATAACATTCACAATGTTCTCTCACAAATCTCATAGTATCATCTAATTCAATAGATGGACTAAATACAAAAGCACCACCATCAAATGCACTTTCTTTACCACCATACATATGTTTATTTAAAAGTAAATTAGCAATTATTGTACTTTTACCAGAATTAACAGAGCCCAAAAGTAGTAATAAAAATCCTTTATTTCTATTAATCTGTGGTAATACTTCATGAATATCTTTACTTTTTTCTACTTCTATTGGTTGAACTGGAAGAACATCTAAATCAGAACTTTTATTCATTTATATATATAATAAATAAATAAAATTAGAAATAATTATTCGTATCTCTCATATTCGGATTATACAAATGTGCTAATGGATAATTAGGTGAATTAAACTGTTTAATTGGTTTAGTTTTTATAGGTTGTGGTTTTTTAGGTTCTACCTTCTTTTTACTTTTTGTTTTATTATATGCTTCTTTCATATTTTCGTACTTCATCATATATTTTGCAAATGTGTTAAAGTCCATTCCACTACTTTGTGCTTGTTTGGCCATTGCTTCATAATTTTGTGGAGGTTTCGTTTCCTTATATATTTTTTCTGGAATATTTTGTTTTATTTCTTTTTGTTTATAATATCTTGCTTTTGCTTTTTGTCTATTTCTCTCCATGGTTGCTTCTCTTCTTGCATTTTTCTCTTCTTGTTTTTTTGCTTTCTCTGCTTCTTTTAATGCTTTCCGCTCGGCGGCCTTGCGTCGCCGTGTTTCAATACCTTTCTGTCTGGCCGCGGCCAAATGTGCGTACTTATCTTTTTTAGGTTTATCCTCCACATCTAATTTAATATTCTTTTTTGGTTTAATTTTATTTTTAGTAACAAAAATATCTTTCTGTTTTGTGTTTTCTATGGGTGCTTCTGTCACTAATACCTCTTCTCCATCTATAGCATTTTCTCTCTCTATAACCTCATTAATATTGGGTATAATCTCTGGGAATAACTTTTTAGTATCTTCGTCCATATAATTTATAAAAAGATTAAAATATTTTTTATATTTTTTAATCTTTCTAAACATTTACTATTTCATTAGTTTCCATATAATCAATATATGAAGGAAAATCTCTCCAATCTTCTAATTTATCCATGGGAATATATAAACAATCAGATGTTTCATTATTTCCTCTTCTATATGTTCCCCCTTTTGCAATTTTAACATAATCTGGTAATATTGTCGGTACATTCCAAAAACATAATCTATCTTTAAACTTCCAGAAAAAATATACCTTATATCCTTTCCTCATAAGTTTTCTTGCGGCTCTATATTTATTGTAACCAATTATAATATCATAGAATTGTCCTTTATTAATCCTTCTTCGTTTTACTTCAACTGCAACTTTGTTATCTTTATTAAAAAAATCTATTGTTCCCCAACCAGATCTTTCTTTTTCAAAAGGACAATCAAACCATGTATTAATTAATTTATTAAACTTTACTTCATAAGCATCTCCATATTTCCTATCTCGTCCTGCAACTTCTGTGTGATATGATTTTGGTAATTTTTTATTTACCATTCGTCCTCCATTATAATCGCCTAAACTTTTCATCTCCTTATATATAATAGTTAAGAAAAAAATATTATATATAAACGAATATTTACATTGGTTGTTGTGTCTGCGTGTAAAATGTATGTGATGGGTCAAATCTCTGATTCGTTAATGTACCACCTTGAAATCGTTTTGCACCAGTATTATTAGGTTTCTGTCTGAAGCATAGTACAACACTTGTTGCTAATCCTGCACCAAAATTAGTAATCTGTTTATTTTCATCGTCAGTTATTAATATTTCCAGCCTATTCAAATCTTGGGGCCCTATATTATTCAAATCAATCCATAATTTTTCTGGAACTTCATGACAATACCAACCTTGAGGTGTTGTTTTACCGGCATCATGAAGGCATAATGTGTCAATAACATAAAATGTTTTATTAGTAGTTGCTTTTGTTCCATTTTGTGAAAGAACTGGTAAATTATTTAATTGATAATGTAAAGATAAAGATGCAAGTCCCGGCAGGATTGAGTGGGTCGCATTAAATCCATATATTTCATTAGGAGTACCTATACCAGTTATATCATTATTCCATTCAAATACTCCTGCATCAGTATTTTTTACTAATCCAAACTCTACACCAAATGTAAATGGAGAAGGAAATCCTACTTCATAAGCATCTCTGTCATTATCTGCATTATACCACGAAGTCCATTCATTAGCATCTGGCAAATCTCTAATCTGTTTAACTAACCAATAGTTTTCTTTTGTTGATAATCCACTACCAGTAGCAAACTTTTCTGGAGTGAGATTTTCCATTCTCTGTGGTGTTGTACCTGCAACATCATCTATAAAACTTACCATAGCACCACCTGCATCCCATATAGATATATCATTATCACTCCAATAATGTTGATTATAATATGCTTGTAATATATTTAAATCTATTACATCCTCTAATCCCAATAATGAAGTAGGTTGTTTATAACGATTACTTAATCTTGTATCATAAAATCCTTTTGACATGTTAAACTGTAAATCACCTCCCATTGATGGATAATCAACAAAACATAAACCATTATGGAAGTTATTAATATAATAGGTTGTTCCACTTGCACCATCATCATTAACATTCATATCATATAATTTACACCAACCTGCAGTAGGGTCACTGGCCGATGGAGGCAAATAAGGTTCATCAGTTTCTAAATTGTAACTACCAGCAACACCATCAACAGTCATACAAAACTCAATTGCTATCTGATAAGGTGAAGTCCATCTAAATCTCCACACTAATATGGCCTCTGTATTAGGGCCACCCCTTACATTAATATCATAATTTCCACCAAAATTAAATCCTGCTCCAACTGGTACTGTATTAATTCCTTGTGATAATTCATGTATATCTAATTCTGGGCCTACATCTCTATAAAAACTATTTTTCATAGAAGAATCTGGGTCTAATATTTCTGCTTGTGCTACTAATCTTCTTGCACCACTTCCTAATGCTCCCTTCCATTTATAACGAACACCTATAATATATCTTGCAAATGCACCTTCTGGAACAGCAGGGGAAGTGCTTTTATTTAAATCACAATTTTGAATAAACTGTTGTCTTCCTGCAAAAGAACTATTAGGTGCTAATGGAACTAATCCTCCTGCAGAATGAACGAACTCACAACTATTAAGACCAAAACAATGTGCTGATAGACCAACTCTACCTGCATATGCAACACCTACTACTGGAGCAGGGGTCTGTCCTATTGCTACTGGTGCTTCTATCTGTTCTTGACAGTAAATATTGTAACCACCACAATCTTTTGCAGATGGTAAATTATGACCTCCTCCATTTAATTCTTGAACTGAATTGAGAACATCACTCCCAACATATTGTTTAATTCCACATCTGGTAGATGACATGGAATAACCCCAATAGTTATCATAATCCCCAGCAGGAATAGCAGGGTTGGCAACTGCTAAAGAATAATTATTAAATGCAATTTCACTATTCTGTTGCTCTCCAATCTGGGCCCCAAGATTAAATGGCCCTGCTGGGTCTTCAATACTTATAAAAGGATCTAATGCACTTTTTACTAATCTTGTAGAAGCATAATTAGTATTATAAAAATTAGCAGTAGTAACATTAGCAACTGCAGGGCCACCTATTACTGGTTGTTTCATTCTTGCATCATCACCAAAAGCAGTAGGAATCTGTGTAAAGGGGCCAACATTAGTTGTATCATATTTAGTATTATCATTAAAATCAATCCTATTATCTCCACTACCAAAATTAATACCTGCAGTCAATAAATTATATCCATTAGGGCCTGCAGTTCCCCAAACAGCAGTAGTATTCGTATTACAACAATTAAATCCTTGTTGAAAAATAGGATTAATCTGTCTTTGAACTCCTCTTCCATAACATTTTCTTTCTCCTTCTACATAAAAAAAATTAGTACCTGCATTATATTCATCTTGTCTTTCTATATCTGAAGGGGCAACACCTCCAATAGTTGGAAGAACATTTTCATCAACAAAAGCATGATTAAAATTATCATCTAATCCCAACATATTACATGCTCTTGCAATAGTATTGGTTTCTGCCTCCCAACTGGTTACATATGGGTCTTTTAAGGGTAATTGAATTGATTGATTAAGAGTTTCATTACCGAATCTTATCTCTAATATTCCACTCTCATTTAATTGACTTCCACCAACTAAATTAAACTTTGTATTAACTAATGCAACTTGTGAATTAGGTTCTAAATGCAATGGTTGTGTAAAATAATTACTAAACCTACTGGGAGAATGAGGATTAGAAGTTCTTGTCGTTTCATTATTTTGACTCTTCAAAAATACTAAAGACATTATAATATTTAGTTATATTATAATATGTTTAAAAAGATAAAACAAGATAAAAAGATAAAAACTTTTAAAAATCCTGCAAAAAGAGTTGATAATCCATCTATTAATTCTATTAACGGAAAAATAGAAGACCCACATGAAACACAATGGAGTGCAGTAATAGCAACCAAAAAGAAACCAAAAAAGCGAATGCCTAAAAATGAAGAGATGTTTTATAAAGTTAAAAAATAAAGATTAGTTTAAAATGATTTAAATAAAATATTCCTTATATATATAATAATGAGTAATATGGAAGACATGACAAAAGCAGAACTTTTAGAGATTGTAAAAAAACAAAAAGAAAAGGATACAATCCGTAAAGAAAAAGCGAAACTTTATATTAAAAATTACCAACAGACAACATCTGGTAGAGAGAGATATGTTAAAGCATCTAAAAAATATTATGATGCGAACAGAGAAAAGATTTTAGAGAAAAAGAGATTGTATTATCTGAAAAAGAAAGAACAACAAAATAAATTAAAGAAATAAACCATTTCCTTATAATATTTTTAATTAATTAATATTATAAAGTTAAAAGATATTTACATTTTTGTTAATACTTTTTTGAAAAGTATCTTACTCTATCTGTGTAACAATTCCTTGCGAAATATTAAGTACCTTCTGGATTCCAGTAAAGAATCGGAGTCGTCGTTGAGAACCTGCATCATCGGCGGCAAGACCAACTCCCGGCCTACTCTGTGTAGTGTAAATTACTGGAAGATTACTCATTCTACGACCTTGACCGAAGGAGTTCTCTAATTTAATACCAATCCAATGTTGAGAACCACACTCTGCTGTCTGTGCGTAACCATTAAGTTGTCTGTCAGTAAGACCTTCACCATTAGCAGGAGTTGCACCAGTAGCACTATCAACTTGATTAAACCAACTCCAACGATAATCACAAAGTTGAAGTGGCATTGCTTCAACCATATCGGCCTCGTGTTTCTGCAATGAACCATTAGATAGAGGTTGAGAGTACCAATTGTTACTATCAATATTTAACTGAACTTGTTCTCCTAAACGGAATGCAAGTGAATTATAACGACCAATATTTAGAATACTTTCATTAGCACCATCTACCAATTCTTTCTGTACTACAATATTTTTAACCTTTTTACCACCCAATGCTAACTGGAAATTATTGTTAAAAGATGTGGCTGCTCCATCAGTAATCAACATATTCTCTTGTGTAAGGATTTCAGTATAAGGAACATCATATCCTCCTCTCTGCATAATCTCCTCTGCAAGACCGGCCATAAGATCTGGATAAAATAGATAATCCACACACATGAAACATTTATTCTCAATCATGGTAGAAGAACAATTAGTAGCATTAAGTGCTACCCCTGCACTATCCAGACGAGGAGGATAAAAACGGTGACCGAAAGTATTATCGGCCCATTCAATAACTAAACTGACTTCCTCACGAATAGCAAAAAGTGGTAACTGTACTCCACCTGCGAGAAATGGAATAAGTTGGCCAAGACCGACTGCGAAGGAGGGAGTGGTATTAGCATCTCGTGTGATTCGTCGTTTAGGTTTAGTAGGAGGTGCTGTTTTAGTTGGGTCTTGTTTTCCAAAATCTGCAGTAGCATAATCATTAACTGCAAACTCTGAACTTTCACGACCTAATGTACCGACTGGCATCTCAAAACCTCTTGATGCTTGTGATACAGTATCATTGGCCGCACGAATACCGGCAGCGGCCGAACCAACAAAAACATCATTTCCACCTTGTTTAGGTTCTACTATACCTTTTTTATATTCATTACTAAAATGAAGTCGTTTCCATGTAGAGTACTGTCCTACTTGTACTAAATCACTAACTCTACGACCACCAATCTCTAAATATGCTCGTCTAATCATTGCTAAAGCACCAGTAGATGTAGGTAGAACTGAATTAGTATCAACTGCTGGAGATGCACTATTAACAACAATCTGTGCGAGATTCAACTGGCTGTTACTATCCAATACTCCTTTTTTATCAAAAACGAACTTTGCTCCATTCTGCGAAAAATTAACTGGAAAAAGTAAATCTGTATTAACATCTTGATTAACTGGTCGTTCCATAGTGGTTGCTCTCAAAACTGAAGGTAGGGGTTGTCCTTTACTCATTTTATATTATGTAATATTAAAATATTTTAATTGATATTTTTTTTTAATATTACAAAAATCTCTCCAAATAGTTTCCTAAAAACTCCTTTTGTCTAAACTATTCTTTTAAAAAAAGAATTACAAAAGGGGTTGGAGGGGTGTCCCCTCTTTAATTCATAACTGTAATTGCTCCATTCTGAATCATGATAGAGTTTTTATGTTTAATGAAAAGATAAAGTGAGTGAGGTGACACATTGGCCCCATCTGGGGCCTTCAATCTCATTCTCATTCCAAATGGAGTACCCTTAAAGTTAAGTCCATTCTCACTAATATGGTCTAAATTAACTCCAATATTGTACTGTTGTATCTGGTCTTCTTCATTAATAGAGTAACGAACTCTGGAATATCTTGCTTGACCTGCTCCACCGACAGTTGTGTTACCTGCTCCAACATCATTAGAAAGTTCGGTTTTGAGAGATTTTACTGCATTGGCCAATCTCCATTCTCGTCTAATTGCATTAAGTTCAATCTTATTTTTCAAACTATCTGCAGTTCCTTGTGCTTGACTATCTTCTGACTGTACTTCAAAATCTAATGGGATACGAAGACCTCCTTTTGTAAATACCATGTCTTCTACTTGAATATTTCTCTCCAACTGACCTCCTTTTTCTTGAAGAGGTTGGAATGTTCTCTGACTATCATAACTGTAATTATTAACAAAAGAAGA
>MDTG01023811.1_pt1 | contig 11523 bp, 5 predicted proteins | sample 811421 | NCBI WGS metagenome assembly MDTG01 (sample SAMN05326645, study PRJNA326480) | marine metagenome | isolation source: seawater | place: Pacific Ocean: South East | collected 2011
CTAGTGGTCTTGAGGATGCTGGCTCGAATCCTCTTGAATTTAATGCATTGTTGATACGCCGAGGCGATAACTATGGCTGGAACTGGCGGGCGTTTAGACAGCAAGACCACCCAATCTTGCGACGAGAACATAAAGAAAGTATAATAACAGCAGAGAAAAATAACAATCTCAAAGAATTCAGGCTGCCCCCTGTGTCGTTCCAGGGGCGTCCTACCATTATCAACATGGATCTTGACGGTGAAAATATCTCTGTAAAAACTACACATAATAACGAAAAAATATATTTCAATCAGCGCGAGTTAAATGATTTGGTTTTTCAAAAACAGGATCCAACGATCACACCTCTTGATGAATTAATTAAAGTTTCGCAACAATCTGGTTCTCAATTAAACTGGATTCATTATTCTGAGGCAATATTCCCATCAGCAAGAAATCAATTTGTTAGTAGTTCCCGTGAAAGACTTGGATATGATAACAAATTTTGGAGAGATAATCAAGATGCACGAGTATCCCTTGGCTCTACTTTTAATAATTCGTTTGGTATAGATGTTGGGCAATCATCTTGGGCTCTTGATCCACAAGAAGATTTCTTAACAAGAACTGATGTAATTTCTATATCAGGGGCGATTCAAGTAGGTGGATTCAAAAGGGCTCTTTTTTATACTCAGCTTATAGATGAAGGACGCGCCGGCGAACTACAAAATAATTATTTCTTGTATGTTACAGGTACCTACAAAGAATCCGGCGTCTCATCGGCTCAAACATTAACGAATGAATTGATAGTTGGCGTGCAAAGACCGGCCGCCCTGTATTCTCGAAAGCATCTTTTAAATTCTCCAAATTCTGTTGTTTCAAGGGCAGGGTTCGCTAAAACAGGAAGTTTAACAGATACGTTTACAGATGAAGTAAAAATTGGTGGTGGAGAGGCTTTATGGGAGGCTGGAACTCAGGCAACTATTAATGTAAAAACTGGCAGTTCATTCGTAACTTCTTCCTTTGCTTCACAACCTTGGTTTGACGAATACAAGACATTTAAAGAAGATTTGCAACTTGTCGCTAGAGATTACTCAATTATTCCAGAATTTAGAATCTCCGAGCATATTGAGGAATATGTAAAAGGTGGCACATTTAACAAATTTAACTTTGACACATTTGAAATTCCTGGGACATTAATTAGTAGTTCTCAAAAGGACTTTTATAGAGACTATTCTAACTCTGACTTTTTAAAAGAATTTGCAGATATACAAAACAAATCTCAATTAACACCAAGCGAAATAATGCTTACTTGCAAGGCAGCAGTTAGATTTAATCCATATAAAGGCTTTTACCCAATGCAAAGAACACTTGATTTAGTTAGTCAATTTTCTAGTTCTTTTGGAAAAGGCGTCAGAAGTGTTTATGTCTCTGGCTCAGACTCAAAATTTGCAACTTCTGGTGCAATCGGTGTTGATACATTTGCTGATGGTTCTTCGCGCCCTCTGATTCAGCCACTGTTCGCACCCGGCATTCTTTACAACTCGATTAAATCTGGTATTGCTGTAGATTACCCGGTGGTGACAAACCCTGCTAAAGCAAAAGCATTTAATTTTACAGGCTCAAATGTAAATACTGACAATTATATGTTAATACCAGTGACATCCTCTATTGATAACAATGATGACTATAATCCTAATAGACCATTTTGGGATCTTCGCGTTCCGTTTGAAACTATGATAGAGCCTGGAAAGTATATCAACAATGTTGAATTTATAGACTATGAGCCAAATCCAACTGCGTCTATTAATGCCACCGCTTCGCTAGATACGTCGGTTTCTGATGGTGTTTATGAACTTATGGCAAAAAACTTTTTTGGGCAAACTGGAGAATTCTTCTTACAAAATTCCTCATACACAAAAATAGAATCTAATTTAATACAAGATGGACTAAAATTTAATGATGGTGATGTTTTTGCTGCTAGATTAAAAATAAGAAAATCACATAATGGGCAAAGATTTTACAATCAAGAAAAGGGTTCTGATGGTGCCAATACATATTTTACTAATCTCGGGGCGCTGGCAACAAACAGCACAGGCAGCAACATTGAACAATTACAAGGCTACTTCCCAATTCCGCAAGATCCAGCCCACAATTCTGGTTTTAAAGAAACTTTTACAATGTATTCAAGACCATCTGCTTTTGGTCCAGCAGTGAGTGGCAGAAATTCAAAACCTGAAGCGGATCCAGTAGACGAATACCCAGCCGCATTCTCAAGTGGCACACTTGATTCTCTAGAAGGCTTTAACTGGTCATACACCCCTCCTTACTATCATGGTGAATCTTGGGTTGACTTTATATTCCGCCCTAACTCTGATAAAACATATACCTTAGAAGACATTTTAACCGAAACTGAAGCCATATATCGCCGCGTTGACCCAGGCAGAATTATATCTGGTGTTGCTGATAAAGAAGGACCTCTATCATATCGAGATCAGCGCGCTCTTATAGAAACCGGATTTGACACTGTCGGTCTTTTTTCGGGACAGCAGGCAATTTATGGTGGTTCAGTTATTAATAAAAATGCAATGCAGCTTGATTCGTGCTTAAACTTGTTTGGCGTTGAAAGAGTTCCAAAAAAGCGCAAAGACAAATTCGGCAACACCATACTTGATCAAAATGAGCTTGCTGGCAAACGCTGGGTTATTCAGCCTAAGTGGGAGACTCCAATGTTAAATTTTGCAGATGTTTCTGAAGAAAATAACAATATAACTTACCCAACGAGTTTTTCTGAGTCTGTGCCACGCGGCATATGGCATCAATTTGGAGTGATTCCGACTGATCCAGATGCCGGAATTTTTCTTGAAATTGGAGATATACCCTCTAATTGGCTTAAATACCATTATGATGTTATCAACATGAGTTCATCATATAACAATAATGACCCAGCAGGCTCAGGTTCCAGCGCCTATGTAAATTACCAGTCACTGACAGACCTATTTGGCTTCCAGCGCTCTCAGAAAAAAGATAGCGCAAAGGTGCGCCTTGGAGAAATTGCAGACAAGAGAGAAGTATATGAAGCGGTTGTAGCAATACCTTACATCGTTGAAGCCAATGAAGATTACGGAAATGTAAAAACAGACGACAACAAGAATCGCAAAAAATTCATAAGTATTCCAAGACAACGTTTCAGCGCAGCCCTCAAGGAACGTGAAGGCTCCAAGGATGGCGATTCATTAGAGGTTGCAGGCGAGAGTATTAGAAAGATGGTTCAAAAAATGAAGCGCTATGTTCTACCACCACAATTTGACTTTATTAACTTTGATGAAATTGACCCGATTGTAATGTATTTCTTTGAGTTTAAATATGAATTTGATAAGGACGATCTATCTTATATTTGGCAGAATGTTGCTCCGAGAGACTACAAAAAGATTACATTCCAAGAGGCTAGGGTTGCCCATGATCTAATGAACAACGAGCTACTAGACGAAGATAACCTAATCGATAACCCCAACTTGCGTTGGATGGTATTCAAAGTAAAACAGAAGGCTAAGAAAGATTACTATGATCTTATTCCACCCCAAATCAAAGCGGCAAGACCCACAACAGCCCTAGACAAAGCTGAAACCGATAAGGATGATGAATACTTACAGTTCAATTGGCCATATGATTACCTTTCATTCGTAGAACTAGTTAAACTTGAAGCCGATGTTCTCTATAAGGCAGACGATGAAGGGTCAGAATGAAGTTCTTAAACAAGAAAGAGCAGGTGTTTGATATCCAGCTTACGCCCTATGGAAAGCATAAGTTATCCGCTGGCGAACTGAAACCGACATTTTATGCATTCTTCGATGACAACGTTCTTTATGATGCTGAATATGCTGGCATTTCTGAAGCCCAAAACGAAACTCATGGTCGCGTAAAGCAGGACACACAATATCTTGAGAGCCAAACCATTTTCCGTCAAGTTTTAAGTGGCGCCGTGGCTAAAGGCGGACTACTGCAAGAAACGATTTACGAGCAAGAGCAAAACCTTCTTACCTCCGAGGGTTTCATTGGAGATGCAAAGCTTTTCTCTACCGATACCGATGTTGCACCCGCATGGAAATTTATATCATTAATTAACAATATTACATCTTCTGCTCTTGAGGATATTCGTAACAAACTCAAAATACCGCAGATAAATATCACTGCGTCATATGTTCTTAAGTCCATAGATCTACAAAATGTAAATCTTCGACAAGACGATGTGAGAGGGGTAGGTTCAAGAACCTCTACTTTTTCTGATGGTCGTGTAATCCAACTTGAGTCAAATGACCCTCTTATATATCTTGAAGAACTAAACACAGAGTTATTAACACAAAACTTTGATATTGAAGTGTTTCAAGTAACGAAGGGCACAGAAGAGGACGATTTCAGAAGACTATATTTTCAATCAACTGAACCACAAATAGTTGATGGAATGCTTGTATCGGCATCTCCTGCGACCCCAAATACTGACTTAACAACTGGCTCTGTGGAATACTATTTCTCTATAGGTCGAGACCAAGAAGTTGAGCCATCTATTGTGTGTAAATATATAAACCAGTTTAATACAGAAAACTATTTAGTAGACTTAGACTTTGATTGTTCAGATGTCGATGGAGAAGATGTGTATTTCGATATTTATGGTAGAGTTACGGAGTCAGAAATATGTCCCGATTGATATTTGAAGGCGATACACGCGAGCGCTTTGGCGAATTATTTCCAAAGCCTTTTATTGAAGAAATCCGCGTATTTAATACTACTATAGAAACAGATGTGGCGGTTTATTTCGAGGTCCCCGAAGGATTAACAGCCGTAGAATTCTTAGAAGAAACAGGTATGGACCAACTTCGTGTTTACATTGGCCCAATTCTGGGTGATGCATTTGAACAAGCAGTTAGTCTAGATAGTGGTACGGCATTTTTGGCTGGATCTATACTCACAGACGCTATTGGAGGAGACGCATTTTCCTCATATGCCCTATTGGATTACGCAAGCAGTTCGGAATTTTTCTACAATTCCAATGGTGATAAGTTTATAAAATTTTTAATTACAGACGTAACCGATAATACTTACGATTTTTTTTCTTCAATAGCTATAGAAAAATACATTTTTGCAACTACTATTTTCCCTGATAATGACTACACAAACACTGATGTTGCTTCAGCCAATGCCGACCAACAGGCTCTCTATAAAAACCAAACTTCTGCCATTTCGTATCACAAGATTTTTAATTCTGACGGCTCACTAAACACAGGTAGGCAAATCGTTTATCTTGAGTCAGATGGTAATTATTATTCAAATATACCACTTCGCGGACTTGATAGAATTTATCGAAAAGTTAACTTAATAACCCACCAACAAGCACAAGATCTTATTCAAGCAACAATACAATCATCTATTGAAACATTACCAGAAGCAGATTTAATATCAGAAACATTACAAAAATTCAGTAATGATCCAAATCTTCTACTGGAAATACAAAAAAATATTAATAATTTTTCTAACAAATCTAGTGCCACTGTGATTGGAACATTATACGGACAGCTTGTCGATGTTGTTGTAGAGATAGATAATATACTCACTAGATCGGAAACAGTAGAAAAAAGATTAATTTTTAGTTCAAAAATATTAGATCGCCGCTCGCGTGTCACAGGTATGTTGGGAGAGAAGATATTTGTATCCCCATCGCCAGGAGATCTTTACATTGATATACCATTTTTTTGTAGGTATTTGCACCGCCTGAATGAGCCGGCGGTTGAACCTATTGAACACTATATTATAGAAAATTTCATGTACTTATTATTTGATTACGAAAAAGCGTTAAATTATGGAACTGAAATTTCTAATTTTTTTAATCCATATAATATATTTCAAATTTTTGGTAAAAATTGCTTAAATAAATATTTTAAGATTGATAGTGCTAAAGTTTTAAAATCGAGAGCAATTGATATCGATCAGGTGAGTCTCGGATTCGCCGAGATTGAAGCAACACTATCCTCAAAAGCCGATAATTACTCATATGTATACAATACAGAAGACACCACCAAAAATATACGCCAATCTGAAACGATAACAGACCCCACAGCCGCGACAGAATCGACTTCTGCTGGTGATGTATCCACAACAACAATTTTTTCTAGAATTGTAGAACGAGCTTTTGATACAGTAGAAGACTTGGGTGACTACAGGTTAAGATGCCACGAAGTAGCATTTTTAGAGACTGCTATAAATGGCACAGAGGATGCCAATAGATTTTATACAGCACAAATTGATATAATTGATACAACAATGCAGTTTTTTGAAGAACACATACATCAAAAGTTGATTTCTCTTAAAGAAGAGTTAAATAATTATTTACTGCTGGCTGAACAATTTTGTTCTTACAATAATATAGATGGCAGATTTAATGATTTTTTTAATGATAACGTAAGGGATGAATTTGCGGAACCATTTGTCTGGGAAGAGGCACCAAAATATTTTTATGCTATAATTGCATTAATAGAAAGTTCTTGGGAAAATGCTGATACTATGGGAACAAGAAGGACTGATGGAACTCTAATAGATATGGAAAAAATTAAACAATTGGCAACAGCAAAAAATTATGAAATAAATCCAAGAACCGGAAGACTAGACCTTTTAAGAGTATTTGTAGAAGATTTCAACAACTTTGTAAATTCTACTATTGGCTACGGTGCCCCCTGGAGTGACAGAATATGGATTATAGACGGCGACCTTTCAATTTCTAATACTCTCAAACTGCCTGAAAAATTAAAAATATTTGTCAATCACAAACAGATGTCCAATCTGATTGTTGATGAAATTGAGTTCTCAGATCCGCCGGGACCTACAGAAGACGACCCGCCGCCCACTGGGGACACCCCTCCTGAATCGCCGCCACCTGATACTGGTGGTCTTAGTGCGCCCAACACCTTCGCCCCAAGCATACCATTAGAATGGGGTCTCGACTCAGATTTAATTGAAAAAACTGATGAAGAGGGTTCAGAGTTCTCAGGCGATGGAGAATCAAGAACAATTGGTGTCAAGATGGGCGGTTCTCAGAAAAGGTATTAAAATGTCAAGATTTATAAAAAAGCAAAATTTATCAAAAATAGAACAAACAATTATTGTAACGATAGAAGCCCCATTTGATGTAAATTCAAACTTTACGGATGCCAAATATCAACTCCCTATAGAAACGTTGTCTGTTTCAAAGAATTTTTCATTTAAAGAAAATTTAATGGATACCGAATTTTTACAAAGTTCAAATATTATTGATAAAAAACAATTCAGCAGAATAAAAAATTCAAAACTTGAATTAGCGGATAAATTTGATAATGAAAATGATCCATTTTTTGATCTTGATGACAAAAAAGATATTATTTCTTCAACAATAGAAGACAATAATGCTCTAAATAAAGTGAACACAAAATTAAAAAACAAATCTACAATGAATAGGTATAAAATTAAGTAATGTCAATTACAGCACCATTAACACCAATAGCGGAAATTAGAAGTTTAAATTTATACATATACACGGCGGTCGGCGCAGACAGTATAATTTACACTTTCAGAACAGGAAATGAAAATTTAGGATATTTTATTGAGTCATATAATATCTTTAAAACAGATTTTTTAACAAGATTACAGAGACAGGGTGAGCTTGAAAATAAAGTTTTTCTTATTTCATATCGACTTCATAAAAACAATGATGGTACGATATTGAAAGCTTTTGGTGGCGTCGGCGATAAAATAAAAATTGATAAAATTAACGAAAGTGCTTTAGAATTCGACGGATCAATAGTAAATACAACATACGGACTCACTTATAGTAATATAGAGAAGCAAAAATTAGACGAATCTTACAGAGACGACGCTGTAGTTTCTTTGCAATTTGATATAACCCAGAGAGAGGCTGCACGAACACCACCACAAAATATGGTTCAGACTTCACGTATCTCTTACGATTCTATTTCCAGTCTTGGACCGATATCATCGGAGAGTTTTACAATTTCGTCAACAAGTGCAACAGATACCGAAGATATAGAATTTGGAACTGAAGTAATTACTGATGTAGGTGGAGTAGTATCAAGAGATAGGGAATTGGCCAACACTGAGGTAAGTGGTGAGATCTATGATGCGGTCTTAACCGAAGAAGGCGACGACGAGACGGCGGAATTGCGCATTACCAGCGTAACAACAAGCGGATATTGAAATGACTACTAAAGATACAAAAATTTTTGATTTAAATGTTTTTTCAGGCTCCTCTGAATTAATGAGGCAGGTGCTTGGTGGATATTATTATGATCCGGCGAGTAATGGTCAAATAGAATTTTTTCAGTCCAGTGTAGACAATGTAATTCAAATTGAAAGTATAGAAGGCATAGAAGCTACACTTAATAACGATTTTATAATGCCAAAATATACTTTTGGTAATAGAATTTTTGTCAACGAAGCAAATTCAAATTTCATTTCGGATGAAAATTGGAGAGTTTTTATTGTAGGCGGTAGTTATGGAAACCAGCAATTTGCAGGTATTTACAGCAATAATACATACGCAGATCACTTTAACACTTCGCCTTTGCCATTAGCACCAAGAGAGTTGGTAAATACAAGCGAGATACCTTCCCTGGTAGCAACGACTGAATATTTTAATTACTTTTCTCGTTATCAAGCAAAAGTCCAAAATGTAGAAAGTATTACAGAAATTCCGAATTTTTACCTACTGCCTCCAGATATTTTTGATAGAGCCTCAACACGAAATTCGATTATTGACACTATTCAATATCTTAAAATAAAAAATTATTTAACAAACTCTTATGTAAATACAGACACATCACCAGATGAAACACAAAAAAATATATTTGCAGTTTCTTATGGAGATTTGAGATCTCAAGTTAGAGTAGATTTAAATTTTAGAAATACTAGAGTTTATGGGGCAGATTCAGATCTTGGATATTTATATTCTTTAATGCCATTTGGGAACAAAATTGAATTTTCACCTGAACTTCTTGGTAATACTCAAAATAAAGCCTTTAACTCAGCAATCAGGGAACACGGTTACCAACTAAAGTTTTTAAAGACATTGAAAGAAACATTTCAAGGTGAAAATCGCCTTAGAACCTCAACAGCAAATTTTGCTGTAAACACTGTAGCACCGATTAGCACAGGGACATCCATCAGCACAATACAAAAAACACAAACTGTTCCAATAAAATTGATTGATGCACCTACTATGCTTTTGTATTCATACAGAAACCCAGATTCAGAAACTAATGATATTTCTGTTATTGCTTCTGGCTCGTATACCAAAGAGATAAATTGCGCATTTGACAATAGTGGGGTGTATAGATATAAAAATACAGAAGACACTCTGTCTGTTTTAAATGATTTTGTTGATATAGCAAGAGAAAATTTTGAAACGATAACTGGCTCTATAAGCAGTATAGAGGAATTTCTTAATCAAGCAAGAAACCCAAAACTTCGTCAAACACTTGCATTTAGAATTCAAAAAATAGGCGGATCTCCGACAGGTGATTCCAACACCCAAAACACTGTGCAAAACATATGGATCTATAATGATACTGAAAGAATTTCTAATAGAACTTATTTTGATAGTCAAGTAAAATATGACACAAATTATACATATAAGATTTTTAAGTATGATATTGTATTGGGCACCAAATACCAGCTATCAGATATCTCTACAACTAGACAAATAGCGACAGCATCAGCCAACGAATTGGATTACTTTACTGAAAAGCAATATTGTTTAGAATTTTACGATCCATTTACAAGACAAGCTGTCCCGTCGATATTTGAGCAGGAGCGTCTCGCTGGAGAAAGAGCATCTCTTGGTACACAGATTGATGAGCTAGAAACACAAATAGAAGATTTAATTATTGATTATAAGGAATTCATATTTGAGGCAATTACACAATGGGTAGACGCCTTGAATAGTGAGCAATATGCAATTCTTGGAGAACCTTATGATGTGTTTATTGGAAGAAACAATCTAATAACAAAAACTGCCAGAATATTTGATATTAATTTCAGCGTTGAAGATGACAGAAGCGGAATGCCAACAACAACTGCTGGAATGCAAATAGAAAAATTCTTTCCATATTTATTAGATGAAAGAGCACCATCCTCAGAAAGATCAGAAGCAGAATTCTTTCAATTCTCAGAGCAAGCAAAAAATCTATACAACGAGATTTACACTATTGTTGCTGATCTTCATTCTGATGTGGCGTTTAACGCCGAATTGTATGAAAGCCTAATAACTAACTACGGCGACTTGGATCCATTTCAATTGCTGACTCTTAAGGATCTCGGCGCTGAGGGAGCCTACGACACAATAAGAACAGCAGAAGGCGTATTTGTACAAGAATTTATGGAGACTATGTTTGTGCGTCCTCGTTTAGAAGAAGAAACTAGAAACTTGGGAAGAAGTTTTCTTATGACTTTCTTTGCTTTTGCCGCAGCCCAGCCCGGAGACACTTACAATCGTTTAACAGAAATAAGAGAAGAAAAGCTTATCCTACAACAAAGACTTGAAGTCATAAATGAATTGACCACAACAGCACAAATAAACTCGCCATATCCATATCTTTCAGAGTTTAACTTTTCTTTTGAACCTTCTCTTAAAATATTGGAAATACCAATTGAAACAAAGAGTATGCGCATCGTTGATCATCCCCCAAACGACTTATTAATTACACCATATCACCTTTTGGATCAATCAAATAGGCTTGCATTTTATTACAAATATGATACCTTCTCGGTTAATACAATGACCTATCCCTCAACACTTGGACCACAAGATGAACAAAATCGCGATGCATATTTAACTGGTCATGATTTCTTGAGTGTCTCAAAACAAACACAAGAATCAGTTTCTCCTGCTCGCTTTATAGAAGTTTACAGGGTTACAGACAAGCCAACATCATACGCAGACTTTACAAATAATTTAAGAAAAACCATTGATCTTAAAATGGAAAATGGAGATATACCCACCGATCACATTTTTACCGAAGCAGTGCAGGCCAATAAAAAATACTACTATATGTTCCGACCCGTGAATGATAATGGCGTAGGGGGACAGTTAAGCCCTGTATTTGAATCTGAGTTAATTGACGATGGCGGTTATATTTATGCTAACTTTGTTCAACACTCTGAAGATGATTTGGTAGTGCCACCGCCGAAAGAGCCATTCACATCTTTCAAAAAACTAATAAATATCATACCAAATATTCAGCATGTGCAACTAGATACTAGCGCAACAACTTTTGCTAGCTCTTCAATAAGTCAAATGTCTGATGTCCGTCTTGGGACACAAGCTAAAGATACTTTGTGGAACTCAGACAAATACTTCAAGATAAGATTAACATCAAAAAAGACAGGCAAGAAGATTGATTTGAATATTGGCTTTGAGAAGAAAGAGCGGAAATAAATTTAACTCACTATTTATGTGAGAGAGGAAAATAAATGGGATTTTTAGATAACTCTGGCGACATTATACTAGAC
>MDTG01094988.1_pt1 | contig 11523 bp, 14 predicted proteins | sample 811421 | NCBI WGS metagenome assembly MDTG01 (sample SAMN05326645, study PRJNA326480) | marine metagenome | isolation source: seawater | place: Pacific Ocean: South East | collected 2011
AATCAGAGATGGTATGATTGATAATGATCAAATTATTAAAACTCTAAAAGATAGTGGTCTTAAAGGTAAGGGTGGTGCAGCCCAAATCCAAACAATGATGGCTAACTACCGCAGCAACGCGTCAAGTGAAATTTTGGGTGAAGAAGTGGTCGAGGTTAGAGATTTCAGCGATGGGTCCCAAACGAATTTTCCTAAATCAAATGTTTTGCAGTTTATCACTGAAAAAGGGTCTAGAATTACAGTTAGACCTTCAGGTACGGAGCCCAAAATAAAATTCTACGTTAGTGTAGTTCACCAACTTCGTAGCGGTGAAGACTACATTCAGGTTAGGTCAGCGCTCAAGAAAAAAGTGGCTGATTTATTTACCGAGTTTGGAGCCTAAATCCTCGATTTTCTCCTCAATCGTTTCTTCAACTTCTTCTAGTTTGGACTTTTCCTGAAGATCCTCCCAATACGGAAGGACAGCAGGGGCTATCGATTCCACGTGAGGTAAGACGATGCAGTCATCACCCAAATCATCAGGCAGCAATCCATCAAAACTTGATAATCCGTAGATTATAAATGAGATGATTAGAGCGTTTTTCAATAACCCAAAAACAGCTCCCGCAATCTTATTTACCAACCCCAGCGCCACAAGTTTTAGGAATTTTTCTAGAGCCTTTGAGAGTAGGTGAACTGCGAGAACAACTAAGATGAAGGTGAGCGCAAAAGAGGCTACTGCTATTTGGCCTGAAGACCAATTCACAACAGAACTGAGCCAAATTCCCATGCAATCAGAGAAGAAGAAGGCGCCAATTCCACCTGTAATAATTGCAATAAATGATGCTATAGATACAACGAAGCCCTTGCGGAAGCCGTTGAAACCTCCAATGATTAAAACAATTATTACAATTAAGTCAGCAATTGGTAGTGGCAAAGATTCCATGGTGGCAAAGTACGTTTAACTTAGCAGAGTGGAAAGTCAGATGAATATTTCAATTCACAAATTTGGTGGGGCATCTGTAAAGAATGCTGAGGCTGTTAGGAATATTGCGAATATTCTTCAAACCCAAACAGCCGGTAACCCATGCATCATTGTAACTAGCGCAATGGGCAAAAGCACAAATAAACTCGAAAAGGTAGTTGCAGAGGAAAACGAAGACAAGGCAAGGTTAGAGCTGGAGAAAATTGCTGCTTCACATATTTCGGTTGCTAATTCTCTTGAACTCGGTCCAGACTTTACCGATGAGATGTGGTCTTTATTCACTCTGCAAAATCACATCTCAGATCCAGATGCTAGATATGACGCTACAGTTGCTATTGGCGAGTTGGCAAGCACTAGAATTCTCGCAGAATTCCTAAAACTCAAAGGGTACGATGCTTGTTGGTGGGACGTACGCCAAACTATTAAAACAGACTCGCGTCATCGTTTTGCCAGAGTAGATGAAGAGAGTATGAAAGAATTAGGTGAGGGGATGATGTCGCTATTGAACTCTCATAAAGTATTAGTTACTCAAGGTTTTATTGGAGAAGCACCCGATGGCTCTACAACGACTCTAGGTCGTGAGGGATCTGACTACAGTGCGGCTCTTTTGGCATGTGCTTCAGGTGCAACAGAAGTAAATATTTGGAAGGATGTTCAGGGTATGCACAATGCAGATCCTAGAATTTTCAGTGATACGGTTACAATCGAAAAGCTTGATTACTCAGAGGCACTTGACCTCAGTTATTATGGAGCAAGTGTAATTCATCCTAGGACAGTTAAGCCTTTGCAAAATAGAAATGTTCCACTATTTGTGAAGAGCTTCATTAATCCACAAGGCCCTTGCACTTGTATTGGTGATTTTCCTGATTTGAAGATTGAAACCCCCATGTATATTAGTAGGCCTAACATCACATTAATGTCACTTGGCCCTGCTGATCACAGCTTCGTTGGTGAGGATCATTTGGAAACAGTTTTTGGTGCACTTACTAAGGCTTGCATACATGTTAGGATGATGCAAAATTCTGCTGTCAAATTCTCATTAGTATTTGACTCAGACGAGAAAAAACAGGAAAGATTCTTAAATGAATTGGGGGAGGGGTTTTTGACAACGTCAAAGGATGGCCTAGAACTATTAACTGTTAGGCACGGGACATCAGACCTAATTAATGGGCTGACATCAGGAAGGAAAGTAATTATGGAGCAGGTGAATTCACCTACAGTAAGAAGGCTGCTAAGCGATGCTTAGAAGAGGCTAATACTCGTCTTCGTTGAAGAAGAAATCTTCTTTCGAAGGGTAATCAGGCCAAATATCTTCAATAGTCTCATAGTTTTCGTTATCGTTCTGAAGCTGTTGAAGGTTTTCTACTACCTCCAATGGAGCACCAGTACGCATAGCGAAGTCGATAAGCTCGTCCTTCGAAGCTGGCCATGGGGCATCTTCTAAATATGATGCTAATTCTAGAGTCCAGTACACAATCTTAAGATTTAACTAATTGAACTAGGTTTATGCGGGCAAAAATAATAGAATCTCAATCATTTGCAACGTTCCACTCAATTTCATCTGTATTTGAAATGTGAGATAGCAATCTTGCAGTGGTAAAAAGCAGGTCAGATAACCTGTTTAAATATTTTACAATCTCTGAATCTATTGATTCTACATGTGATAGAGCGACTACTCTTCTTTCAGCCCTTCTACAAACAGATCTTGCAACATGAGCGTCTGCAACCGATGGATGCCCCCCTGGAAGTAGGAAATTTCTCAATTGAGGCGTTTTTTCATTAACCTCATCCATCCATTTTTCGAACTTTTCGATGTTTTCAGGGTTCAAAGAGGGGAGTTTATGTTTCATTTTCTCATCAATTGTCGCCAAATGAGAGCCAATTGTAAAAAGATCCGCTTGAATCTCTCGAAAAAAGTTTAAATGATCAGACATTTCTTTATGCTCTAACAACCTCCCAATAAATGAATTTAATTCATCTACAGTTCCATACGATTCTATTCGAAGGTCATCTTTAGGTACGCGATTACCACCGAACAAACCTGTTGTTCCATCATCACCTGTTTTAGTGTAAATACGCATATGACGAAACTACGACCCAGAGGTTTATCTTGCGGTCTATTAAGAGAGAAAATGACTAAGGAGCAGTTAAAGCAGCAGAGATACGATAGCACATACATCAAGATGGCTACTGAGTGGAGTGGATTATCTCATTGTGATAGAAAGCAAGTAGGTGCAATCATTGTGAAGGATGGTATGATCATAGCAGATGGTTACAATGGAACTCCTTCTGGATTTGATAATTGCTGTGAGGATCATTCGGGCGAAACCCATTGGTACGTTCTTCACGCTGAAGCAAATGCTATTTTAAAATTAGCTAGGAGTAACAACAGCGCTGAGGGAGCAACTCTATATATCACTCTTTCACCCTGTAGGGATTGTTCAAAGCTTATTCACCAGGCGGGGATTGTAAGAGTAGTTTATAGATATGAGTACAAGGATACAAGTGGTTTGGATTTTCTTAAATCAGCTAACGTGGAAGTAGATCAGATTTCTATTTAAGATGAAAAACAGTCCATTTTTATTGGGTTTTATGCTTGTCTTGGGAATTTTCCTAGGCAAGGGTTTATATGAATCTGAGGTCAACATTCCACACTTTAGTACTCGACTTAATTCTGTTTTAGACCAAATCGAATACCTCTATGTCGACACCCTTGACAGAGCAGCACTCGAAGAAATTGCAGTCGAAGCAATTGTAGCAGAACTAGACCCCCATTCTCTTTACTTTACTCCAGATGAGCTTAAAGCTATGTCAGAGCCAATGGATGGTGGATTTGAGGGTATAGGGGTAGAATTCTTGATAAGTGATGATACACTTATGGTTGTTGCTGCTCTTCTTGGGGGCCCATCAGAGGGTGCTGGAATTAGGGCAGGAGATAGGATTCTTCAAGTTGATGGAGAAGAAATTTCAGGTTCAGGGTTGACGAACAGTGGGGTTATGAAACTGCTAAAGGGTGAGGGAGGAACTAAAGTTGATTTAGTCTTGATGAGGAGCGGGTCTGGTGACATTTACGATGTAACTATTACTAGAGCTAGAATACCTATCAATAGTGTTGTTGCTTCTTTTAATCTGACTGAAGAGATTGGTTATGTGAAAGTCATAAGGTTTGCTGCTACAACTGCTCTTGATTTTGCAAATGCAATGGATGACCTTGTCGATAGTGGAGCCCAAATGGTTGTGGTAGACCTTCGAGGTAATGGTGGAGGATATCTTAAAGCTGCAACAGATATGCTTGAATTGTTCCTACATGCAGGCGTAGATATTGTCTACACTGAAGGTAAGTCTTCGCCAAAAATCACATACCAAAGCCAATTGGATGGGATTTTCTCCAATATGCCTATAGCAGTTTTAATTGACGAAGGTTCGGCATCTGCAAGTGAGATTTTTGCCGGAGCATTACAGGATAACGACAGGGGGTTAGTTATTGGACGTAGGTCATTCGGAAAAGGGCTAGTTCAAGAGGAATTTGAAGTTGCAATTGATGGTGCCCTTAGACTAACAGTTGCTCGTTTTTACACTCCAAGCGGAAGGCCAATACAAAAGCCATATGGGAAGGATGTGGATTACAAATCTGATCATAACGATAGAGTTGAATCAGGAGAATTGTTCCATGTCGATAGTATTCAACATGCTGATTCTTTAGAATATTCGACAATATTAGGAAGGACGGTTTATGGCGGTGGTGGTATAACTCCTGATGTGTTTATACCTCTTGACACTGTTGGAAATAGTAGAGATTTAGCTGAACTAGTTTGGTCTGGTGCGTTGCGTGATGGTGCATTTAATTGGGTAGATACTCATCGCTCGAGTCTTGATGGATTAAATGGATTTAAAGACTTATATGAAAGTGATGTTTGGAATGATCCTGTTAATGGTGGACTTGCAGAGATGATGAGTGAGTACAATGAAATGATGGGGGTTTGGCCTAACTGGGAAGAAGAGGAAGCGCTAATAATTGAAAAGAGATTCCTATCACAAGTTGCAAGAAACTTATTTGGAGAGGAAGAATTCTACAGATCAACGACTCAGGAAGACGAACATGTAGAAAGAGCTATTTCTGAATTGTTAGAAGGTCAGTGGTTCTCCTTACGTGAAGGAAGATTATATTTGTCCTTTAATAAGACTGATTTATAATCCAATTAAAATGGCATTTGAATTACCAAAATTACCATATGCGTATGACGCTTTAGAGCCTCATATTGATGCGCGCACTATGGAAATCCACCATGGAAAGCACCATGCAGGATACACAGCGAAATTAAACGCAGCAATCGAAGGAACTGATCTTGCAGATTCTTGTATTGAGAATCTACTTGCAAGTCACACAGACAATAATGCAATTAGAAATAATGGAGGTGGGTTTTACAACCACACTCTATTTTGGAATTCTATGTCGCCAAACGGAGGTGGTCAACCTTCTGGTGATCTAGGTGCAGCAATCGATAGAGATTTTGGAAGCTATGACGCTTTTAAAGACGAATTCTCAAAAGCAGCTGCAACTAGATTTGGTTCAGGATGGGCTTGGCTATGTGTATGCGAAGTTGGAAAGCTTTGCGTGTGTTCTACAGCGAACCAAGACAATCCTCTAATGCCATCTCAAGGATGTGGATGCACTCCAATTATGGGCATTGATGTTTGGGAGCATGCATACTACTTAAACTACCAAAATCGTCGTCCTGATTATATCGCAGCGTTCTTTAACGTTGTTGATTGGGATGAAATTGCAGGGCGTTACGCTGAAGCAAATAAGTAAGAAGTTATGAGTCGTTTTGTTCTAATTGTTGCCGGAGGAACGGGCACTCGCATGCAGAGCAAAACCGCTAAGCAATTTTTATCGGTAAAGGGTCTGCCTCTTATGTGGTGGACCCTTCGCCGTTTTAAAGAGGCGGCTCCTGACGCGCATTTATGTGTTGTTTTAAACCCAAACCTTTTTGACGAGTTCAAAGAACTTGAACAGAAATATGAAGATTCTGGGGCCAATGCAATAATTCCCGGTGGAGTTGAGAGATTCCATTCAGTACTTCATGGACTAACAACACTCCCAGATGAGGGTGTGGTGGCAATTCACGATGCGGTTAGGCCTTTTCCTACTGTTGAAATGATTCAGAAGTGCTTTGATGCTGCAGCATTACACGGTTCAGCCATACCGGTTACTCCACTTAAAAATAGCATTAGACGTCTTGATAAGAATGGAAAGTCAACTGCAGAAAATAGAGCTGATTTTCTTAATGTACAGACGCCTCAGTGTTTTGATTTGTCATTAATTAAACCAGCATTTGCGGTTGAATACGACCCTTCATTTACAGATGATGCAAGTGTGTTTGAAGCAGCTGGACATTCTATTCACCTTTGCGAAGGTGATCCTATTAATATGAAGATTACTACTAATGAGGACTTAAATATTGCTCGCGCCCTAAGTAACTAACTTCATTAGTACTCCAAACAGAGTACACGCTAAGTCTTTTAGCAATCAGATATATTACAATTGCAAATAGTGCTGTGAAAAGTGCTTGACTCAATCCCCATGGTTCAGAGCTAGGATCTAACCCTGTTGCTAACCATTCATTTCCGAAATAGTAAGCGGCAAGTACAGCTGATGCGTTATTTATGAAGTGTCCTAGTATTGCAGTCCAAATATTTCCGCTTGCAACAACTAGATATCCAAAACCAGCACCGAGTAGCATCCTAGGGATAAATCCAAAAAATTGAAAGTGAATAGCACTAAATAAAAATGCACTCACCCAAATACCTATATGAATACTTCCGCTCCACTTCGCAAAAAGTGGTTGCAGTGCTCCTCTAAACAAATATTCTTCAGCGATAGCAGGGATAATAGCAATAGCAATTAGGCTAGTAGTAAATCGTCCAAACGTATCTATATCAAGCATTGCTTTGGTTAAAACCATCGCTTGTGATTCCAGTCTCGCAGCGTATGTATGGAAATCTGTGCCTTGAAGCAGCCATTCGTTTAGCCTATAAGTAAGATCTAAAAATGGAGAAAAAGCTAAAGTCATTGCCATTGCGCCAAGTGCAAATTTCCAAAAGTGAGGTGATGCTCCTTTTGTTTTTAATCCTACACCAACTCCTCCTCCTGAAAGAAGATAGTAAGTGAATCTTGCCCCCATGAATGCCAATATTTGGTTAAGACTATTCATCAATAGATTTCCGCAAACACCAGCTTCAGTAGTAGCTGTAGATAGTACCCTTTGGTATTCTTCAATGTTTGTTGGAGTGTCACAAACGCAAGCATTAATAAATGTTGAGGCGCATACACTAATAGACATTCCCACTAGAGTGACACAAATAATGAAGATAAATTGCAATAAAGGATGCAGATTGCGAAAGGCTTCTTGTAAGAACTTCATCTAGTAGCTTAATTTTGCGGCAAGTTCGGAATATTTTGGCAACGATAGGTGATATAGAGTTGGGTGAATTCCCATTATTGCTCGCTCCCATGGAGGATGTGAGTGATCCTCCTTTTAGAGCTGTATGTAAAAAGTATGGTGCTGATGTTATGTATACTGAGTTTATTAGCTCTGAGGGTCTAATTCGAGACGCTGTTAAGAGTAAGATGAAACTCGATATTTTTGAATACGAACGCCCAATTGGAATTCAAATTTTTGGAAGCAATATTGGTCCAATGAGAGAAGCAGCAGCACTTGCTGAAGCTGCTGGCCCTGATATTATCGATATAAATTATGGCTGCCCAGTTAAAAAGGTAGCTCTCAAGGGAGCCGGAGCTGGCATTTTGCAGGATATCCCTAAAATGGTCAAAATGACTAAGGAGATTGTCGACACTTGCTCACTCCCCGTTACAGTTAAGACAAGACTTGGCTGGGATGACGATTCAAAGTATATAGTTGAAGTTGCTGAAAGGCTTCAAGATGTAGGAATAAAAGCAATCAGTATTCATGGAAGAACTAGAGCTCAAATGTATAAGGGCTCTGCAGATTGGACTTTAATTTCAGAAGTAAAGAATAACCCAAGGATGAATATTCCTGTATTTGGGAACGGTGATATTGACACTCCAGAAAAGGCATTAGATTACAAAAACCAATACGGTGTTGATGGGATAATGATTGGAAGAGCTTCAATAGGAAGCCCATGGGTATTTAACGAGATCAAACACTTTATGGCTACAGGCGAGCATCTTCCTCCACCAAATATGGGTGAAAGGATTGAGGCTGTAAACATGCATTTTGAAAGGTCACTTGATTGGAAAGGCGAGAGGCTTGGAATTGTAGAAATGCGGAGACATTACGCAAACTACTTTAAGGGGATTCCTGATTTTAAAAAGCACAGATTGGATCTTGTGACTTTTGAAACTTCTGCTGAAATAAGAGATAAGCTAAAGCTTATCGCAGACAAGTTCTCAGACCACGACTTTTCTAACTAGGTAGCGCACCATAGCAGCTGATCCTAGACCCCCAATTCCTATAACTACAGCAAGAACACCTGCTACATCAGGGAGTTTAAGCAATACAGGATATGCGGGAATTACAGATCCTTCAAGAGTTATAAATCCCCATTGACTCTGAGCAAAAACTAATGCTATTCCTAATGCTGTTCCAATTCCCCCTCCAATAATATTTATTGCAAATCCTTGTAGGGAAAAGGTCATTTCAAGATCTCCATCTTGAAGCCCCATTGCCTTAAATATTTCTAAGTCCTCCTTTTTATCGATAAGCATCATTGTTAGTGAAGCAAGAATATTGAAAGCAGCTACTATTAGGATAAAGCTCAAAATCACAAAGGTTGCCCATTTCTCAGCTCTATTAGTTTGGGTTATGAATTTATGCTTTTCAGCCCTAGACCTAAGTCGAATGTTTTCTGATAACGCTTCAAGTCCTCGTACATCTTCGATTGTTGACCCTTGTTTTAAAGAAATTTCAAAGCGACTAACCTTGTCATTTCGACCAAAAAGTTCAGACGCAAATTCTAATGGAGTAATTACATACCTAGTGTCTAAATCAGCATTTACTGAAAATGTACCACATGCTGTTTGGGGCAATTTCTTAAAAGCAGCCTCCTTGTGTCGACTTAGTTTTTTACCTCTTATTGGTGCTCCAAACACTACAAGTTCCTGCATTAAAGAATCTGCTGGAAGCATTAACATGGTCTTAATTCCGTAGCCCAAAACACAACAATCCATACCCCATCGACCACCAACCATAGATTCTTCAATAGGGCAAACACTAGCATAATTACTATCAACTCCTAAAACAGTGCATATTTCTGAAGAACCATTTGCACTAATAATCGCTTCACTTTCAATAACAGCAGAATAATGTGCAATATGTGAATGGTCTTTTATTTTACTTACAAAATCAGCTTGTATAACCTCGCCTGATAGCGGGACAATAGCTAGGTCTGCATCTAGTGTCCCAAACAAATCAGACACCAATTTCTCTAAACCATTAAATGCTGAAAGAACTATAATCATTGCAGCGGTTACAAGCGCAATAACAAACATAGAAATACCACTAATAATATGGACTAGTTTCTTTGACCTAGCCTTAAAAATATATCGCAATGCGAGTTTTACAGGTAGTCTCAAATTTTAATTTTTCAGAGCCTCTTCTACTGCGTCGTAATAGTCCAAACTATCATCAACATAGAAATGTAACTCGGGAATACGTCTAACTTGTTTGCCGATAACACCTGCTAGAGTTTTCCTTACCCACGTTGCCTCCTTCTTCACTTTTCTAAGTGCTACTTCTACGTCTTTCACCGCCATAAAACTGAGAAAGACTTTTGCCACCCCTAAATCTGGAGACATCCTTACAAGGGTCACTGTAATGAAGTAACCATCAAATCTCATAGAAGATTTTTGCTGGAAGATGATGCTCAATTCCTGTTTTATAAGGCTTGCTACCTTCTCTTGACGAATGCTTGACATGGAACTAATATAAGAATTGATTGTATGGATAGCGTTTTTCGTGGAGTTCTTTAATCCTTAGGTACAACTCGTCTCTTAGTTTAAGTACATCGTCTTTCTCAAGTGCACTTATGAAGTAGACATCCCTTCCGTCCTTTGAAAACCTTTCCTCAAGTCCTTTCAGAACATCTTCCTCTTCTATTTTATCAATCTTATTGAAAAGTAGAAGTGTTGGTTTATCATCAGAACCAATTTCATTTAAGGTTCTCTCTACAACACTCAGCTGATCCTCAAACTGAGGATTACTAACATCGATTACATGAATCAAAAAATCACTTTCTCTAGTCTCATCTAGTGTTGACTTAAAGCTCTCAATAAGTTGAGTAGGCAGCTTACGTATAAATCCAACAGTATCACTTAAAAGGAATGGCAGATTTCCTACTACCACCTTTCTTACTGTTGTATCTAGTGTGGCAAAAAGTTTATTCTCAGCAAATACTTCTTTCTTTGAAAGAGCAGTCATTAAAGTACTCTTCCCAGCATTTGTATACCCAACTAGAGCAACCCTAATCAATGCTCCTCTATTGCTTCTTTGAGTAGCCATTTGCTTATCAATGGCCGCAAGTTCCTTCTTTAATAGAGCAATCCTATCCCTAATTATTCTTCTATCAGTCTCAATTTCTTTCTCACCAGGTCCCTTCATGCCAATACCACCTTTTTGCTTCTGAAGGTGAGTCCACATATTTGTCAGCCTTGGCAGTAAGTATTGATATTGGGCTAATTCAACTTGAGTCTTTGCATGAGCTGTTCTTGCTCTTTGGGCAAAAATGTCAAGAATCAAATTGGGCCTATCGAGAATCTTTACATTCTCTATTTCCTTTTCAATATTTCTAATTTGAGATCCACTTAATTCGTCGTCAAAAATTATTATATCTATTTCCTCAGCATCAACGTATTCCTTTATCTCCAATAGCTTACCTGATCCAACAAACGTCTTTACATCGGGCTTTGATAATGCTTGAATAAACACCTTTTTAGTTACAGCATCTGCCGTAGTAGCTAGAAATGCAAGCTCATCTAAATACTCCTCAAGCTGCTCTCTTTTCTGATGCTGAGTTGCTACACCTACAAGGATACAAGTCTCCTTTTCTATTGCAGTTTCTATGAGTTTTTTCCGTCTCTTTCTCATAGTTTCTAATTAAACCTTTCAATGTATAATGCCAAACCTTTAATGGTCTTTGCATCAAGAACATCCTTTTGAGGGGGCATTGTGGTTTTGCCATATTTAATTATAGCAACCCTTTCCTCTAAAGTCATTTGAGATTCTGTAAGATTAGGAGCAGTCTTAATTACTGAAACACCTTCCTTACCATGGCATATGGCGCATTTAAAACCATAAACGCGTGACACTTCCGCCATAAACATATTATCCGATACTGTGTTATTTTTTTGTTTCGATTTATTCCTGCAAGAAGAAAAAATAAGAATACCAAATAAGACAATAATAATGGATCGCATTAATAACAGAGTGCTATTTAGACCTACGTGCTTTAATAAAACTCATTATAAACGAAGACATTGATATTGATGAAGTTAGAATCATAATAATAACTCTCATTAG
>MDTG01344921.1_pt1 | contig 11523 bp, 11 predicted proteins | sample 811421 | NCBI WGS metagenome assembly MDTG01 (sample SAMN05326645, study PRJNA326480) | marine metagenome | isolation source: seawater | place: Pacific Ocean: South East | collected 2011
TACTTTTAAAGTATTTTTGTGAATTTTGTTAATTTTATAAATTGTAGTAATTTTTTTTTTAAAATTATTTTTTTTTAATGATTTTATAATTTTATATTGACTATTTCCATATGTTGAACACACTTCAATATACTTTATTCCCTTTTCAAAAGAATATTTAATAATTTCGTTTATTTCCTTAAAGGAAAGTTTTTTATTATTGGAAATTCCATAAGTGCCTGAAAATTGTGCACTCCCTAAAATAAATTTTTTTAAATAAGACATTTAAAATTAATTGATTATATCTTTGCCACATGTTTTTGAATTAAATATTGAATTTCTTTTATAGTCAAAAAATTTAAATTTTGATCACTACTGTATTTGAAGTCGTTTGGAGTTTTTTTGCATATTTTTTTTTTTCTATCTTTATTAATTTTTTTAATTAAATCATCATTAACTAAACTATCTGAGTAAATTACATAAAAATTTTTATATTCAAAAGTATTGTGAGCATCAGAGCTAGACACCATTTCTTCGTGGATTTTTTCTCCAGGTCTTCTGCCAATGAATTTAATTTTATTTTTCGGCTCTATTGCTTTTGCCACATCTAGAATTCTATAGGAAGGTAACTTTGGAACAAAAACTTCCCCTCCCACCATATTGTTCATACAATTAAGAACAAAATTAACACTCTCATCTAATGTCATATTAAATCTAGTCATATTTTTATCTGTTACTGTAAAAACTTTAGAATTTTTTATTTTTAAAAAAAAAGGAATAACTGAACCTCTTGAACCCATAACATTTCCATATCTAACCACAGAAAATGAAGTTTTGTTTTTACCTTTATAATTATTTGATGATATAAATAATTTTTCTGAGCAAAGTTTGGTTGCGCCGTAAAGGTTAATTGGTGAGGTTGCTTTATCTGTACTTAATGCAACAACCTTTTTAACGTTATTTTTTATAGCTGACGTGACTACGTTTTGTGATCCCATAATGTTTGTCTTAATAAACTCCATAGGATTATATTCCGCAGTATCTATAATTTTTAATGCTGCCGCATGTACAACATAGTCTACTCCGTTCATAGCATCTATAAGTCGCGCCTCATCTCTAATATCACCAACAAAAAATCTTAATTTCTTTTTATGCTTTTCAAAGATTTTATCTGTACGCATAGAAAACTGTTTTTGCTCGTCTCTGCTGAAGATAATTACTTTATTTGGAGAAAATTTTTCTAAAATTTTTTTTGCAAAATGTCTTCCAAATGAACCTGTTCCCCCTGTTATTAGGATATTTTTTTTGTTTATCATTATAACTTTAAATAATTAATAATTTTTGAAACATCATTTTTTAATAGAATATTTGAAGATTTGCCATAAATAATTTTTAAAAGATTTTTATTAAATATATCGTGATTTAATTTTTTTGTTAATAATTTCTTGTTGATATTACCTTTTGTACCTAATTTATGAATAAATTTATATTTAGACATTTGATTTGTGGTATAAGTTTGATTTTTAGCTGTAATTATAACGAAATTAACTAATCCTAAAAATATTCTTTCCCAGCAGCTAACACCCCCCGATCCTATTGATAATTGACAGCTTGATGATAAGTTTAAAAATTTCTCATTAGAGAGATCTTTAAAAAATTGAAAATTTTTCCTAGCATAATATTTTTTAAAATTAAAAGTTTCAAATTTTCCTATTATAATTTTAAAATTTATTTTTTTAAATTTTTCGTTAGATAGGATATCTAATATATTTTTAACCAATACAGTATTTTTTGTTGATCCAAAATATATTAAAATTTTTTTTATCTCATTAAATTTTTTTGGTTTGTAGTTAATATACTTTATATTTTTTAAAAAATATTTATATCCAATAAATTTTTTTTCAAATTTTAGAAGTTTATTTTTTTTTTTATCAAGAGTATTGTAATTATAATTGATATAAATTTTACCTATTTGTTTATTTTTAATTTGATCTTCAATAATTATAGTATTTTTAAAATGGTCATAAATTTTTTTTCTTATATCAAAGCTTAATAAATATGAGTCTATAAAAATATATTTAGGATTAAGATTTTTTAAAATATTAAAAAGATTATTATAGTTATATTTTTTCAAAAAAATAAATTTATATCCATTGTTTAATATTATTTTTGAAAATGATTTTTCTTTACCTATGAAGTAAAAATTGTAACTTGAATTTAATTTAGATATATATTTTGAGAAATTCAAACATCTACCCAAATGTCCAGAGCCTATATTTTTTCCCGAATCATACAAAACAACTATATTTTTTTTAATTATCATGTGTGTAAAGACACCCATCTACAAATAAATAGTCTAAATTTGAGCTTTTAAAAGCTCTTAAAGCATCATTTTCATTAGATACTATTGGCTCTTCATGGACATTTAAGCTTGTGTTTATCAGAATTGGTATTTTTGAAAATTTTTTATAACTTTTCAAGATATTGTACATATTTGAATTTATTTTTTGATCTACAATTTGTGGCCTTGCTGTAGAGTCTACATGAACTATAGCTGGTGCTTTTTTCTTAGTAATTTTTTTACACTTTACTGTGATAGTCATATTAAAAGTATTGATGTGTTTTTTTTCAGAAAAATAAAAATATTTAGAATAATCTTTTTTTAATACAACGGGTGCAAAAGGCATAAATTCTGTTCGTTTAAGTTTTTCATTTAAATCTATATTGATTTTATTATCTTTAGCTGAACATATAATGCTTCTATTGCACAGAGCTCTAGGACCAAACTCCATTTTTTTATCAACTAGAGCTATTACTTTATTATTATGTAATAATTTCCCAATATATGTATAAAGTTTAAGAGGAGATAATCTTATTCTTTTCATTTTAAATATCTTAAGTTTTTTATTTGAAATTTTTTGAGAGCACTTTGGTCCCAAATACATATTTTTATATTTAAATTTTTTAATACCTTTTTTTTCATTCATACACAAAGCGGCTGATCCTACTGATAATCCCCCATCTCCCATGTTAGGAAATACGTAAATATTATTTATATTATTTAACTCAGATATTTTTTGATTTAACTTCACATTTGAGAAAACTCCACCAGCAAGAGCTAAATCAATTTTTTTTTTACTAATTGATTTTATATAATCTGTTACAACATCTTCTAATCTTTTTTGTGTAGCTGCTGCAATTTCAGCTTTTGAAAATCTTTTTAATAAATAATTTAAATTGGGATTATTAAAACTTGGTAAATAAACTCCCTTTTCTGTAGTTCCCTCAAAGTTTAATATTTTTTTATTGAAAGAAATTAATTTTGAAATTTCTTTGTATGCCTTTTTAAAATCTGCATACGCCGCCAATCCCAAAACTTTTCCTTCATGTTTGTGAGGTGTAAAACCTAATAATTTTGTGATGGAACCATAAAAATATCCTAACGAGTCAATTGTTGGCGTTCTTCTTAATTCTTCCAATTTTCCGTTAGAACAATAAAACAGTTTAGACGAAGCATTATCACCCCATCCATCAATTGTTAATGCATAACATTTTGTAAAGTTCGAAAAAAAATATGCTGAAGCAGCATGACTTTTGTGGTGATCAAAAATCTCTACTTTTTTAAATTTTTTTTTTAGATTTTTTAATATACCAAATGTTCTTTTATGAATTACTTTTTTTTCATGATCTTTTCTCTCATTTATTTTTTTAATTAAATTTCTTTTTTTTTTTTCATTTAACAAAGAATTTTTAATTTTATTTTTCTTTATTTCAAAGTCATTTAAATTAGGAACATTTTTATTTATTGCAGACAAACCATGCGTTGAAAAATAATCAATATCACTAATTTTTAAATTACAGTCTTTTAAAAGCTTATTAATTGAAAGATATGGAATTCCATACCAATTTTTTTTTCTATTTATTCTTTCTTCGCTTAATGCATATTGTAAATTACCATCTTTAATTAGGCACACTGAAGACTCAGAAAGATAATTAATTCCTAATATTAACATTTTTTATTAAATTATTTATTACTTGATTAGATTGAATCATTTTTATCTTTAGTTTTTTTTCAAGTTTAGATACGTTCATACCAATATTTAAATTTCTTGAAATTTTTTTTGTTTCGTTAGCAGATATACTAGAATATATCAATTTTTTGTTTAGTTTTTTTGAAAATTTTAATGCAAATTCTTTTTTAGAAATAGAGTTCTTGCTTCCTACATTGTAGATTCCTTTTAAGTCAGCTTTTATAATTTTAATTAATATACGAACATATTCATCTAAATCTAAAGAAGATGTATAAAAATTGTTATACAAATTTACATGTCTTTTTTTTCTAATACTGTCCAATAAAAATTTTGGAAAAGAATTTTTTTCCATACTTACGAAATTAGATCTTAAAATAAGACTATTTGTTTTTTTTAAGCTTTTTTCTGCAAGAAGTTTAGATTTACTATAGTTATTGCAATAGCTTATTTTATCATTTTCTTTATTCAGCTTATTTATTTTATTTGATGAGTAAATACTGTCACTAGAAATATGTATTAATTTAAATTTTAAATTAAAACTTAATTTTGCTAAAAATTTTGGTAATAAGACATTTATTTTATTTATTTCTTTAAATGACTTTTCACATTTAACTAAATCAGTATGAGCAGCACAATTGACCAAAATATCAATTTTATTTTTCAATAAAATTTTTTTAATTTTCGAAAAATTTTTTAAGTCTAAATTAAAATCTGAATTTTTTCTTGCAAGTGTGAAAATAAAAAAATTTTTATCTTCACTAGATTTTAATTCTTTTTGTAAAGCAGATCCTAACAAACCTCTTGATCCTAAAATAAAAATTGATTTTTTCATATTCAATAGTATTAATCTAATATATTAAAATGAAATTTTGTACAAATTGTGTAATATTTGAAATTTCAGCGCTAAATAAATTTAATAAAAAAAAGATTTGTTTTAATCTTCTTAAAATTATTCAAAATAAATGAAAATTGGCAATATAAAAATAGGAAATAAATATAGACCTAAAATAATTGCTGAAATTTCAGGTAATCATAATGGTTCTCTAAAAAAAGCTATTAAACTTATAGAGGAAGCTAAAAAAAGTGGAGCTGATTTTGTAAAGTTACAAACATACACGGCTGATACATTGACCTTGAAATCCTCATATAAAGATTTTCAAATAAGAGATAAAAAAAGTTTATGGACAGGGGAAACTTTATATAATCTTTACAAAAAAGCATATACGCCTTGGGAATGGCATAAAAAATTATTTAATGTAGCAAAAAAAAATAAGATAATTTTATTTAGTACGCCGTTTGACGAAACAGCTGTAGATTTCTTAGAAAAGTTAGATACCCCTGCCTATAAAATCTCCTCTTTTGAAAATAATCATTATCCATTGCTTCTAAAAATTTTAAAAACCAAAAAACCTCTTATTGTTTCCACTGGTGTAACACCTACCAAAAAGTTAGATGAAATAATTAAAATTATAAAATCTTTTAAGAAAAAAAATTTTGTCATTTTAAAATGCACAAGCTCATATCCAACTGAGTCTAAAGATGTAAATTTATTAAATATCTTAGAAATGCAAAAAAAATATAAATGCTTGGTTGGTTTATCTGATCATACAAAAGGAATTACAGCTGCAATAGCTTCAATTCCACTTGGTTCTGTTTTAATAGAAAAACATTTTAATATTTCTTTCAAAAAAAAAGGAGTTGATTCAGAGTTTTCATTATTAGAAGATGATTTTCAAAGTCTTGTAGAAGAATGTAAATTTGCATGGGAATCTTTAGGAAAAAGAAAATTTAAATTAAGTAAAATTGAGAAAAAATCTATTCAATTTAAAAGATCAATTTATGCGTCCAATGATATTAAAATTGGTCAAAAATTTAATAAAAATAATATTAAAATAATTAGACCAGGATATGGATTAGATCCAAAATATTTTTTTAAAATATTGGGTAAAACCTCTAAAAGGAATATTAAATTTGCAAAACCAATAACGATTAAAGATCTTAAATAAATAATGTTTTGAAATAATAATTTTAAGAATTTAAATTATGATTAAATATTGCTCAATATGTTTAAACCATGAAGGAGATTATTTTAATCCTAATGTTGAAGAAAAATTAAGAACAAAATCAAACAAGGTTAGTAATAAAGACAATATTTGTACTGTATGTAGATTCGAGATTGAAAAGAAAAAAAATCTTATTAATTGGAAGAAAAGATTAATATCTTTAAAAAAAATTTGTGAATGGGGAAAAAAAAATACAAATTCAAATTATGACTGTATCGTAACAGTAAGTGGCGGTAAAGATGGCTTAAGACAAGCTCATATAGCAAGAGATGAGCTTGGTATGAATCCTCTATTAGTTTCAGTAGTATATCCACCCGAACAACTTCACGAAAGAGGAGCAGAAAATTTAGCTAATTTAATTAATTTAGGTTTTGATTGTATTTCCGTTAGCCTTGATCCAATAAAATGGAAGGCACTCATGAAACATGGATTTTTTAAATTTGGAAATTTTTTTAGATCACCAGAAATGGCTCTCTTTGCAGTACCAGTTCAAGTAGCAATAGCATATCAAATTCCGTTAATGTTTTATGGAGAGAATCCTTTATACACAGTAGCTCATGGAACAAAAAAAGAAGGAACTGGAGGAAGTGGTCAAAGAATTCAAGAGGGTAATACTATTAAAGGTGGTCCAAAAAGTTTAAATTTTAAAGATGCTTCTGATCAAGATTTTCATTTTTATGAATATCCTTCTTATGAAGAAATGAGAAAATCTAAAATAAAAATTGTTTATCTTGGTTACTACGTAAAAGATTGGTATGGGTGGAATAATGGAAACTTTGCAATAGAAAGAGGGTTAAAAGTAAGAGATGACAAACCTTGGAATATGGGTGATTTATGGGGAATATCTGCCCTTGATGAAAATTTTAGAATAGTTAATCAGCATTTAAAATTTTTAAAAAGAGGTCTGGGTCACGTTACTGATCAAGTCTGTGAAGCTATACATCTTGGTAAAATGACTAGAGAAGAGGCTATTGAAAATGTTAAAAATTATGATGGAGCTTGTGATGAAAAATATATTAAAGAAGTATGTAAATATTTAAATATTTCAGAAAAAGAGTTTCATGATACAAAAAATAAGTTTGTAAATAAAAAACTTTTTGAATTTTTAAATGGAAAATGGTTGCCAAAATTTAAAGTAGGAGAGCTGTGAGCATAGCTATAATTGATTACGGAATGGGAAATATTCAATCAATTATTAATTGTTTTCATAGCTTAAATACAAATGTTGCTGTGATTAATGAACCATCAAAATTAAAAAATTATTCCTCATATATATTACCAGGTGTTGGAGCATACCCAGCAGCTATGAAAAATTTAATGTTATTCAAGTTACTAGACCCAATTAAAAAAGAAATTTTAATTAAAAAAAAACCTATTTTAGGTATCTGTTTGGGTATGCAGCTATTTTTAGAAAAAGCTTATGAAAATGAGGAATGTAATGGTTTAGGATTTTTACGAGGAGAGGTAAAACTTATTAAAAAAAATAAATCGTATCCAGTTCCTATTGTAGGTTGGCATAAAATTAGGATTACCAAAAAAAATAGATTATTTCATAATATTGATAGTAATAGTTATTTTTATTTTGATCATTCTTATCATTGTGTGATTAATTCTAAGACTTATAAAACAGCTAAGATAAACTATAGTCATGAAGTTTGTGCTTCATTACATAAAAAAAATTTATATGGAGTGCAGTTTCATCCAGAAAAAAGCCAAATTAATGGTCTTAAACTCATTGGTAATTTTATAAATTTATCTAAAATTTAAAATCATGAGAAGCATAAGAATAATTGGAAGTGTATTAATTAAAAACAGGATCGCAGTTCAGAGTATTAATTTTAATAAATATTTACCACTAGGGAAACCAAAAATATTAATTGATTATTTAAATAATTGGGGAGCAGATGAAATAATTGTTTTAGACATTAAAAGTTCAATTAATAACGATACATTTTTAAAAGAGAAACTTAAAGAAATCACTACTAACTGCAACACTCCCATCTCAGCTGGAGGAGGAATTAAAAATATACATGATGTTGAAAATATAATTAGAGGTGGCGCAGATAAAGTAATAATAAATTCTTTTGGTATAAATAATCCAAAATTATTAAATCAGGCTGCTTTAGAGTTTGGAAATCAAGCAGTTATAGGCGCTATAGATGTAAAAAAAGATAATAATAATTATCAAATTTTTACTCATTCTGGAACAATAAAATCAAAATTTTCATTAGATGAAGTAATTAAAATTTATGAAGATAATCAAGTAGGAGAAATTTTTATTAATTCAATAAACAATGATGGTAAAAAAAAAGGTTTTGATAAAGAATTAATTAAAAAAGTTTGTTCATTAACTCAATTACCCATAATAATTAGTGGAGGTGCTGGAAATTTTGATCATTTTACAGAAGTTTTAAAAGAAAATATCTCCGGTATAGCATCAGGTAATTTCCTTAATTTTACTGAACAATCTATTAAAAATTTGAAATATTATTTACATGTTATCAAAGGTTTCAAGGAAGTAAGATATGAAAGAAAAGACAATATGCAAAGTTTTGATTTTGATTTTAGATATTCAAAAAAAGATGACCAAATTCTTAATCAATTAACTTATAAAAAAATCTTAAAAAATGAAATTTTGTAAAAAATGTTTTTATAGTGAGGAACACCCTCTTAATATTACCTTTAATGAAAAAGGTATATGTTCTGGATGTCAAGTTCATGATGAAAAAAATATCATAAATTGGGAAGAAAAAATTGAAAAATTAAAAAAAATAATTGAGCCTTATAAAAAATCAAAAAGAAGTATAAATAATTGTATTATTCCTGTTTCAGGTGACAAAGATAGTTATTTTATTGTTTATGTCGTTAAAGAAATTTTAGGAATGAACCCGTTATTAGTAACTTATAATAATCATTATAATACAAAAATTGGAATAAGAAATTTAAGTTTTTTAAAGACTATATTTGGATGTAATCATTTTAATTTAACGGTACAACCACAAAAAGTAAAAAAGATCACTCTTTCAACTTTAAAAAATTTTGGAAGTATGTATTGGCATTGTATAGCAGGCCAAACAGTATTTCCTGTACAAATTGCTTGTAAATTTAAAATTCCATTAATTTTTTGGGGAGTGCATCAAGGAGTTGATCAAGTTGGTATGTTTTCTCATCATGATGAAGTCGAAATGACAAGAAAATATAGGAAAGAGCATGATCTTATGGGTTTTGAGGCTGAAGATTTAATGAAAATAGATTATTCTTTAACAGATAAAGACATTGAGCAATTTATTTATCCTAACGATCAAGAGATAGAAAATGTGGGAGTTAGGGGAATTTATTTAAATAACTATATAAGATGGGACACAAAAGCTCAGCACGAATTGATGATTAAAAATTTTAATTATGAAACAGAAAAATTGGAAAGAACTTTTGATTGTTACAACAACGTTGCTTGTTTCCATTATACAGGAATACATGATTATTTAAAATTTTTGAAACATGGGTATAGTCTAATTACTGATCATGTTAACAGAGAAATTAGATTTAATAGAATCTCAAGAAAACAAGGTGGTGAATTGATTGCATACTATTCTACACAGAAATTTAATAATTTAGATATATTTTTAAAATGGCTATCAATAGGTAAAAAAGATTTTTTTAATTATATTGATAAATTTATAAATAGAAAAATCTTATTTAAAAAAGAAAGTGAATGGCATTTAAAAAATGAATTTAAAGATAAAGATATAATTTTAAAAAAAAAAGATGTTAATGAAATAATTAGTTTTAATTCATTTTCGAAAAGATCAAAGATAAAAGATAATAAAAAAAATTATACTTTGTTAGGTAGGGGATGGTTAGAATAGTAAAAAAAAAAAAAATAAAATTAATTAAATTTAATAAAAAGTTAATTTCAAAAAAATATATTGGTTGGCTAAACAATAAAAAGTTAATGCAATATAGTGACAGAAGACACATAAAATATAATAAAAATAATTGTGAAAAGTATTTAGAAAGTTTTAAAAAATCAGATGATAAGTTTTTTGCGATTATTGATTTAGAAACTTCCAACCATATTGGTAATGTAACCGCAATAATTGATAAAAAAAATAGAACAGCTGACATTGGTATTTTAATTGGAGAAAATAATCAAGGTTATGGTCTTTTAGCTTGGAATTTGATGATTAAATATCTTTTCTCAAAAAAAATCAGAAAAGTTACAGGTGGAGCGATGATAAATAATAAAGCAATGGTAAAAATTTTTATAAAATCAAAGATGAAATTTGAATATATTAAAAAAAAACAATACTTATATAAAAAAAATAAACCAATAGATTTGATAGGGTATTATAAGTTTAGAAAATGAAAATAGGTGCAATCATAGAGGCCAGAATGTCATCGAGTCGCCTTCCAGGAAAAGTGCTCATGAAAGCTCTAAACAAACCTTTTCTTCTTCACTTAGTTGAAAGAATAAAAAAGATTAAAAAAATTAATAAAATCATTATTGCGACAACAAATAATAAAAAAGATATTGAAATCGTTAAATTTTGTAAAAAAAATAGAATAAATTTCTTTAGAGGTTCCGAAGATAACGTCATGCAAAGAGTTATATTTGCAGCAAAAAAGTACAAATTGGATTTAATAACAGAAATAACAGGTGACTGTCCTATTATTGATCACAGAATAATAGATCAATGCTTAGAAATTTATTTAAATAATAAAGTTGATTATGTAACTAATTGTCATGTTAGGAGCTATCCTGATGGGATGGATGTTCAAGTTTATAAACTTAAAACATTAATTAAATCTAGCAAAATGACTAAAAATAAACAAGATAGAGAGCACGTTACTTTGCATATTAGAAAAAATCCCAACATTTTTAAAACAATAAATCTAATGCCAAATAAAAATTTGTATTGGCCAGAACTAGGTTTAACACTTGATGAATATAAAGATTATCTTTTGATAAAAAAAATTATTGAGTATTTTAATAGAAAAAAAAATAAATTTTTTTCATGCGAAGATATTATAAATTTTCTAAAAAGAAATAAAAATATTAGAAACATTAATAAAACAGTAAAAAGAAAAATCAATGAATAAAGTTTCAACATGTATAATTGGATTGGGAAATATTGGATATAAATATGATTTGGGCAAAAAAAGTATATTAACTCATGCAAGAGCAATTAACTTGTCTAAATATTTTTTTATTAAAACTGCTGTAGACAAAGATAATAAAATTTTAAAAAAATTTGAAAAAACTTACAATTGTAATACTTATAATTCAATTTCAAAAGCTGTAAAAAAAGAAAAACCAGAATTTGTAATAGTGAGTACTGGAATGCAGTCTGTATCAAAAATTTGTCATCAGTTGCTAAAAAATGAATCAACTAAAATATTAATGATTGAAAAACCAGGAGCTAATAATTATGAAGAATTAAATAAAATAA
>MDTG01383707.1_pt1 | contig 11523 bp, 12 predicted proteins | sample 811421 | NCBI WGS metagenome assembly MDTG01 (sample SAMN05326645, study PRJNA326480) | marine metagenome | isolation source: seawater | place: Pacific Ocean: South East | collected 2011
ACGCCAGCATGCGCAGCAGCGTCATTTCCAGGCCGACCCGCGGGTCGGGGCCGATGGCCAGGTCACGGTAGCCCAGCAGCGCGATCTGATAGTAGAGCTGCACCACCTCCGGCGCGAAAGCGCCCTCGCCCGGCGACAGCGCCTGATCCACGGCCATGCGATGGAACGCGGCGATCAGCTCGGCCAGCAGATCCTCGAAGTCCACGGCGCGCTCCGCCAGCTCCGCGGTGACCTCGAGCACCCGCCCGGCGTCCTGGCTGGCGAGGGCGTCGAGCAGCGCGCCGATCTGATCCCGGCCCACCAGCCCGAGCATGTCCGCCACGTCGCTGCCGCGCACCGCGCCCTGACCGAAGGCGATGGCCTGGTCGGTGATCGACAGCGCGTCGCGCATGCTGCCCCGGGCCGCGTGGGCGATGGTGCCCAGCGCCGGCTCGTCGTAGTCGATGCCCTCCTCGTCCAGCGCGCCGGCCAGATAGCCCGCGATCCGCTCCTCGGAGATGTTTTTGAGCTGAAACTGCAGGCAGCGCGACAGCACCGTCACCGGGACCTTTTTCGGATCGGTGGTGGCGAGCAGGAACTTGACGTGCTCCGGCGGCTCCTCGAGGGTCTTCAGCAGCGCGTTGAAGCTCGACGCCGACAGCATGTGCACCTCGTCCACCAGGTACACCTTGTAACGCCCGCGGGTCGGGCGGTACTGGGCGTTCTCGAGCAGCTCCCGGGTGTCGTCCACCCGGGTGCGGGAGGCGGCGTCCACCTCGATCAGATCGACGAACCGGTTCTCCGCGACCTCGCGGCACACCGAGCACTCGCCGCAGGGCGTCGACGACACCCCCTGCTCGCAGTTGAGGCACTTGGCCAGCACCCGGGCGATGGTGGTCTTGCCGACGCCGCGGGTTCCGGTGAACAGATAGGCATGGTGCAGGCGGTCGTTGTCCAGGGCGTGACGCAGCGCCCGCACCACGTGGTCCTGCCCCACCAGCGCCTCGAAGGTGGCCGGGCGCAGCTTGCGTGCCAATACCTGGTAACTCATCGCCCGGCATTGTAGTAGCTTCAGGTGCCGGACGGTACAAAGGCGGCGGGACGGCTGCGCGCGCCGTCCACCACAGTAAGGAGGGTCCGTGACATTCGAACGAGCACCGGTGGTGATCGGCCACCGCGGCGCCGCCGGTCTGGTCGCCGAAAACACCCTGCCGAGCTTCCGCCGGGCCTTCGCCTGCGGCGTCGGCGCAGTGGAACTGGACGTGTACGCCCTGGCCGGACAGCTCGTGGTGATTCACGACGAGACCCTGGACCGGACCACCGACGGCACCGGCACGGTCATGGGCCAGACCCTGGAGAGCCTGAGAGCGCTGGACGCCGGCGGCGGCTGGCCGGTGCCCTACCTGGAGGAAGTGGTGGCGGAGCTGCCCGCCGGCGTGGGTCTGAACGTCGAGCTGAAGGGACCCGGCACCGCGGCGCCGGTCGCCGACTTCGTCGCCCGGTTCCCGGACGTGGACTGGCTGATCTCCTCCTTCGACCACGCTGCCCTGGCCGACTTCCGCGCCCGCGACACCGCCAGCCGGGTCGCGCCCCTGTTCAGCCGCTGGCGCGGCGATCCGTGGCGGACGGCCGCGGCGCTGTCCGCCTGGGCCGTCAACCTGTCGGTGCGGGCAGCCGCGCCGGAACATCTGCGGGCGGCCAGGGAGCGCGGCCTGCGCACCTTCGTCTATACCGTCAACGACCTGGACACGGCCCGGCGGTTGATCGACGAAGGCGCCACCGGCGTGTTCACCGACTACCCGGACCGGATCACCGCCGCCGCACTGGGCGGGCCTGGCTGAGCCGGCCCCGGCGCGTCAGGCCCGACGTTCGAGCCGGTCGAGTTCGCGCTGCAGGTGGTAACGCTCGTCGGTCACGATCTCCTCGAGCACGGCGATGCGTTCCTTGAGGGCCTCCAGCTCGGCGGCGACATCGTCGCCCGGCCCCCGCCGGTAGGCGGCGCGCCGGGTCTTGAGATAGTTGTTGATCACCCCCGCCGCGCAGGAAATGGCGACGATGGCGACGACCATGGCGGCAATGTCATCCATTTCCGTCCTCCGTCAGATGGCGATGGTGGGCAGGCGCAGCACCCGGGCCATGCCCGTGACGCGCTGCTCGACCCGGGGCGACCCAGCGTAGCGGACGCTGGCGGCGCCGGCGACCTCCACGTCGAGGGTCAGCTCGGCCCAGAGCCGCACGTCCGAGGCGCCGTCCACCTGCAGGGTGACGCAGTCGCTGATCAGCTCTCCGGCCTGATAGTCGCCGGTGCCCGATAGCTCCACGACGTGGGTGTGCACCTGGCCGCTCAGGTCGAAGCGGGTGGCGCCGTGGCCGCGCACGGCCAGCTCGCGGGCTTCCAGCCTCAGCAGCATGAAGCTGCCGGCGCCCAGCCCGGTGAGCTCGAGGGCGTCGACGTCGAGGTCGTCACCGACGATCCGCCCGTCGCCCTCGCTGACGAAGGCCGACAGGTCGGCCACCTGCAGCTCGAGCACCAGGTCTGTGGCGTGGTCCGGCGTGCGGATGTGCAGCGTGCCGTCCCGGGTGTCCACGGACAGGCCGTCCAGCAGCGCAGCCGGCCCGCGCGCGGTGAGGCGCGGCGCCGGCCCCTGGGACAGCTCGACGGTTCCGGCGCCGGCGAAGTGCACCTGATCGAAAGCGCCGACCTCGAGGCTGCGGCGTTCCGTCATCGCAGCGCCCGCCGGCCCGGCCACCAGCGCCACCAGGGTGACGACGGCGGCCAGCGCAGCGCCCCGGCGCCCGCGTCGTTCAGGACGGCTCATGGGCGCCTCCGTCGATCTTGTGCAGCTCCCGCTGCAGCTCGTAGCGCCCCGAGGTGACGTGGGTCTCCATGCGGCGCAGCCGCAGTTCCACCTCGGTGAGGTCCGCCTGAATGTTGCGCAGGCTGTGGCGGGGCGCGAAGCGCGGCCCCAGCTCCGGCGCCGGCGAGCCGTCCGTCGGACGGGACGTTCGGGCGTGGCGCCGCTCCCGGCGGTCGTGGTGACGGGCCTGGCGCTGACGCCGGCGGTCGTCGAGGCTCGGAGGCTTGTCCATGACGAAGTACGCGATCCAGTAGGCCGGGAACACGATGGTGGGAAAGAACAGCAGCCCGGTCACGGCGATGATCCGCACCACCCACGGCTCCATGCCGTAGTAGCGGGCGATGCCGGCGCAGACGCCGCCGATCTTCTGGCGCCGCGGGTCCCGGTACAGGCGCCGTGGCAGATCGTCCAGCGGATCCTCCACGCCGCTCCCGGTGCGGCCCGCGGCGGGCCGCTCGCGCCGCCCGAACTCCCGTTCGAGGCGTTCGGTGGTGTCGTCGATGAAGGCCGTCGCCCGGTCGGAGACGTGGGAGCGCGCGCTGCTGACGAGGTCGTCGACCGCCCGCTCCAGGCGGTTCACCGAGGCCTGGAAGTCGGCCGGGCGCCGCGGGCGCTCGCCGTCACCACCGGATCTCGAATCAGTCATGGCGGTACTCCGCGCTCATTCGCTCGCGCCAACCCGGGGTCTCGCTGTCGAGAATCGACTCGAGGGTCTCGATGCGCTCCAGCATGCGTTCCGCCCGGGCCGCCAGGGTCTCGAGCTCTTCCCGCTCGGCCTGGGACAGGCTGCTCTGGGACTTCTGCTTGCTGCGGTAGTGCATGAAGATCCAGATCGGCGCGACGAACACCATGAAGATGATGGTCGGGGCCAGAAGGAATTCCATCGCGCCGATCCTCAGCCGTTCGCCGACGGATTACCACCCTCGCCCTGGCCGCCGGCGGCCGGAGGCTGTCCGGGCGCAGCGCCCCCGAGGCGGGCCTTCAGCGCCTTCAGCTCCTCGTCGATGCGCTCGTCCGCCTCGAGCTCCTCGATCTCCTCGGCCAGGGTCTTCTGGCCCATGTCGTAGGACTCGACCTGTCCTTCGAGGTCGTCCATCTTACGCTCGTAGGTCTCGAACCGCGCCATGGCGTCGTCGATGCTGTGGTCCGCGAGCCGCTGCCGCGCGCCGAGCCGCGACTGCGCCGCCTTGCCGCGCAGGATGATGGCGTTCTGACGCGCCTTGGCGTCCTTGATCTTGGCCTGCAGGGCCGCGATGTCGCCGTTCAGCTTGGCCAGGGTGTCGTCGAGAATCTCGAGATCCCGGTCGAGCAGCTCGCGCGCTTCGCTGGCCTTGTTGCGCTCCGCCAGGGCGCCCTTGGCCAGATCGTCGCGGCCTTTCTGCACCGCCACCTCGGCCTTCCGCTCCCACTCGCCGGCCTCCTGGCGCAGCCAGTCCTGGCGGCGCAGCAGTTCCTTGCGGTCGGCGATGGCCCGCGCGGAGGTGCTGCGGACCTCCACCAGCGCCTCTTCCATTTCCTGAATGATCAGCCGGACCATCTTCTCGGGATCTTCCGCCTTGTCGAGAATGGCGTTGATGTTCGAGTTGATGATGTCCGTGATGCGAGAAAAGATACCCATCTGCGTCTGCCTCCGATTGTCCTGAGAATCGGCCTCGACCGGCTCTCCGGGGTGCCGCCCCGGGCTTGGGATTCAGCCCGGGTGCGGCGACTGCCCCCGTGTTAATTCAGATTCCGTGCCAGTTTGTCGATCCGCGACAACCGACTGATTCCAAACGTTTTTTCCCGGCATGGCGAAATCGACCAGGCCATCGCCCCAATGCTCGATGGCATCCCTCGCCAACTGTTGGCAGAATCCGCCGATGCGCGCAGAAGCCGACCGCCTGCTGGGGGAGTCCCCGGCCATGCTGAAGACCCTGGAGGCCGTCTCCCGGGTCGCGCCCCTGGACAAACCCGTGCTGGTGGTCGGCGAACGCGGCACCGGCAAGGAACTCATCGCGGCCCGCCTGCACTTCCTGTCCAACCGCTGGGAAGGCCAGTTCCTCAAGCTCAACTGCGCCGCCATCAACGACTCCCTGCTGGAGACCGAGCTGTTCGGCCACGAGGCCGGCGCCTTCACCGGCGCCACCAAGACCCACAAGGGACGCTTCGAGCGCGCCCACGGCGGCACCCTGTTCCTCGACGAGCTCGCCAACACCTCGCCGCTGGTGCAGGAGAAGCTGCTCCGGGTGATCGAGTACGGCGAGTACGAGCGGGTCGGCGGCAGCCGGACGCTGACCTGCGACGTGCGCCTGGTGGCGGCCACCAACGAGGATCTGCCGACCCGGGCGGCCGCCGGCGAGTTCCGCCACGATCTGCTCGACCGCCTCGCCTTCGACGTGATCACCCTGCCGCCGCTGCGCGAGCGCGAGTCGGACATCCTGCTGCTGGCGGAGCACTTCGCCATCACCATGGCCAACGAGCTGGACTGGGAACTGTTCCCCGGCTTCACCGCCCGGGCCAGGGACCTGCTCAGGGACCATCGCTGGCCGGGCAACGTCCGCGAGCTGAAGAACGTGGTGGAACGGGCCGTCTACCGGGCGGAACCCGGCGAGGAAGTGGACGACATCGTGTTCGACCCCTTCGATTCGCCGTTTCGGCCCGGCACCCGTTCCGGAGCTGCCGCCGCCAGCCCCGAAGACGGCGCCGCGGCGGCCGGGCCCCGGACGGCCGGCGACCCGGCCCCGTCCGCCGCGGTGTCCGCGACGCCGGAACTGCCGCTGGAGCTCAAGGACGTGGTCCAGCGCTTCGAGATCGACCTGATCGAGGCGGCGATGACCGAGGCGCGCCACAACCAGCGCAAGGCCGCCGAGCTGCTCGGACTGACCTACCACCAGCTCCGCGGCTACCTCAAGAAGTACGAGCTGCTGAAGAAAGACTGATTCCGGCATGACCAGCAGCGACACATCTGGCCCGCGGACGCCGTGCCGCGGAAGCTCCCGGCGGAACCGGCGCTGAGCATGGCCGCCGCGACCCTCGACGCCCGGCTGAAGGCGCTGCTGCGCAACCTCTACCCCGACGCCGAGCTCGACGCCCTGGCCGACGCGGTGTGCCGGGCCTTCTGGCCCGAGGGCAGCCAGCGCCGGCGGCGCGCCCGGCCGCCCGGCAACAAGCTCTGGTCCGAGGACGACGCGCTGGTCATCACCTACGGCAACAGCATCGTCGACGGCGCGCACAAGCCCCTCGACCTGCTGCACCACTTCCTCACGGAGAACCTGGCCGACGCCGTCAGCGGCGTGCACATCCTGCCGTTCTTTCCGTTCACGTCGGACGACGGATTCGCCGTCACCGACTACCGCTCGGTGAACAGCAACCTGGGCGAGTGGAGCGACATCCGGCGCATCGCCGGCGACTTCAAGCTCATGTCGGATCTGGTGCTGAACCACGTCTCCAGCCAGGGCACCTGGTTCAACGAATACCTGCAGGGCCACCCGCCCTACGACGCCTTCTTCTTCGAGGCGTCACCCGAGGACGACCTGTCAGACGTGGTTCGGCCGCGCACCCATCCGCTGCTGCGCCGGGTGGAGACCGCCAACGGCACACGGCACGTGTGGTGCACGTTCAGCCATGATCAGGTGGACCTGGATTTCCGCAATCCCGAGGTGCTGCTGGAGATGCTGCGGGTGCTGCGGCTGCACGTCGACCAGGGAGTTCGCATCGTCCGTCTGGACGCCGTTGCCTTCGTCTGGAAGGAGATCGGCACGCCCTGCATCCACCTGCCCCAGACCCACGCCATCGTGCGGCTGATGCGGCTGCTGCTCGACTACGCGCCGGAGCCGGTGGTGCTGCTCACCGAAACCAACGTGCCCAACCGGGAGAACCTGACCTATTTCGGCAACCGCAACGAAGCCCACGTCATCTACAACTTCCCGCTGCCGCCGCTGATTCTCCATGCGCTGTTGACCGGCACCTCGCGGCACCTGAACGAGTGGCAGATGGCCATGCCGCCCGCCCAGCTCGGCTGCACCTACCTGAACTTCACCGCGTCCCACGACGGCATCGGGCTGCGCCCGGCGGAAGGCCTGCTCGACGACGCCGAGACGACGGCGATGATCGAGGCGGTGCGCGGCTTCGGCGCCCTGCTCAGCATGCGGGCCGCGGCCGACGGCAGCGAGCGCGCCTACGAGCTGAACACCACCTACTTCGACGCGCTGGCCGGCACCACCGACGGCCCGGACGATCTGCAGATACCCCGCTTCCTCTGCAGCCAGACCATCGTGATGGCATTGGAAGGCATTCCGGCGTTCTACATTCACGCGCTGCTGGCCACCGGCAACGACCAGGAGGGCGCCAGCCGGACCGGCGTGCCGCGCGCCATCAACCGCTACCGGTGGCACTATCCGGACCTGCAGGCCGCACTCGCGGACCCGGCCTCGACCCACGCCAGGGTGCTCGCGGCGCTCAAGGCCAGGCTCGCCATCCGCCGCCGCCAGAAGGCCTTCCACCCCAACGCCACCCAGTTCACCCTGCAGCTCGGCAGCGCGATCTTCGGGTTCTGGCGCCAGAGCCTGGACCGGGATCAGTCGGTGTTCGCCCTGCACAACGTCAGCCGCCACGCGATCGCCCTGCCGGTGGCATCGATCAACCTCATCGGCGGCGAGGACTGGATCGACCTGCTGTCCGGCGAGCGCGTCGACGACGAAGCCGGCACGATCACCTTCGCCCCCTACCAGTGCCGGTGGATCACCAACCGGCGCTGAGGGTCACGCCAGATCGTCCGCATGCAGGGCGACGTTGCGTCCCGAGCCCTTGGCCGCGTAGAGCGCCTCGTCTGCGGGCCGGATCAGTCCTGCCGGGTCGATCTCGGTGCCTCGATTACGACGGGGAACGTAAGTGGCCGCGCCGACGCTGGCGGTCAGGGGCCGGGGCGCGGACGCGATGCGCTCGATGGCCGTGCGCATGCGCTCCGCCACGACCCGACAGCCGGCGCCGTCGGTGTTCGGCAACACGACGGCGAACTCCTCCCCCCCATAGCGGGCGACTATGTCGTTCTGCCGCGCCGCACTGCTCAGTTCGTGGGCGACCCGACACAGCGCCTTGTCGCCCTCCAGATGTCCAAAGTCGTCGTTGAAACGCTTGAAGTGGTCGACGTCGACCAGCAGCAGCGACAGCGGCAGGCCGGACCGCTGGCACTGGGACAGCTCGGCATCGAGGCGCTGGGAGAACGCCCGCCTGTTCAGGACCCGGGTCAGCGGGTCCACCATCGCCAGCTCCTCGAGCTGCGCGTTGACCCTTTGGAGCTCCTGGTTTTTCCGGTCCAGTTCCTGCTGGGCCCGCTTCTGGTCGGTAATGTCCTGAATCTGAGAGACGAAGTTCCTCGGCCGGCCCCATTCGTCGCGCACCAGAGAAACGCTCAACAACCCCCAGACCGTGTGCCCGTGGCGGTGGAAGTAACGCTTTTCCATGCGATAGCTGTCGATCTCGCCGGCCAGCACCGAGCGGACCAGCTCCATGTCCGCATCGAGATCTTCCGGGTGGGTGACGGACTGGAAGTCGATCTCCAGAAGCTCGTCCTCGCTGTAGCCCAGCATCTGCGTGACGGCCGCATTGACCCGCAGCCAGCGTCCATCGGTGCCGACCAGGGCCATGCCGATGGGCGCGTGACGAAAGGCATTCTCGAACAGCTCGCCGTTCTCGTGGATGAGCTGCGCCGCGAGCGCGCGCTCCTGTTCGGCGATGTCACGCTCGATGACGCGACCGAGGCTGCCCGCCATGAGTTCGACCAGATCGCGGTCTTCGTCGCAGAAAGGTTCGGCGCGGCCGATCGAGGAAGTGAAGTTGAGGGTTCCGTAGATCGCGCCGAACACCCGGATCGGCGCAGCCAGGTAGGCGGCCAGCCGATGGTCGACGTAGACCGGGTGATGCTCGGTCCGTCTGTCTGCGCCGAGCGACTCGATGGCGACGAGCCGATCCTCACCGACCACCAGCGCGCACAGGGTTTCACCCAGCTCGAACACGTCTCCGGCCGCGTATCCGGCCTCTGCCGGCTGCACGGCGAGCACCGTGTAGGATGGCCCCTCGATTCGGCTGACGATCCCCACCTCCATGCCGAGGAGCCTGTTTCCGGTCGCCAGATAATCCGCGTAGAGCGCGGGAAAGTTGTCGTGCTCCACGAGCATGAGCCGGTGCAGCTCATGAAGGTGGCGTCTGACACGGTCCCGCTCCGGGTCGGCGACAGTGCCCGGGGGGCTGGCTGGAGTGGCGCTCATAGAGCAAATATAGGACAGTCTGGCGATATCCAGGATACGGCCACGGGGAGGCGAGCGATGACGGTCAATCGACAGTGGGTACTGGCAAAACGTCCCCACGGCATGGTCACCCGCGACAACTTCGAGTATCGCGAGGCCGCCGTGCCCGAACCCGGCGACGGCGAGGTGCTGCTGCGCAACCTCTATCTGTCCTTCGACCCCACCCAGCGCGGCTGGATGGAGGACCGGGAGAGCTACCTGCCACCGGTAGGCATCGGCGAGGTGATGCGAGCGGGGTCGGTGGCTCAGGTGGTGACGTCCCGGCACCCGGATTTCGCCGAGGGCGACCTGGTGCAGACCACCGGCGGCTGGCAGGACTACCTGGTGGCCTCGCCCGGCTCGGGCGTCATGGGCCTGAGCCGCCTGCCGGACGGCGTGCCGCCCACGCTGGCACTGAGCGTCCTGGGCGTGACCGGCCTGACCGCCTACTGGGGCCTGCTCGACCTCGGTGAACCCCAGCCGGGCCAGACTGTGCTGGTTTCAGGCGCGGCGGGCGCGACCGGCTCCGTCGCCGGGCAGATCGCCCGCATCAAGGGCTGCCGGGTGGTCGGCATCGCCGGCGGCCCGGACAAGTGCCGCTGGCTCACCGACGTGGCCGGCTTCGATGCCGCCATCGACTACAAGGCCGACGACGTCGACCAGCGGATCGGCGAGCTGTGCCCGGACCGCGTCGACGTGTTCTTCGACAACGTCGGCGGCGGCATCCTCGAAGCCGCGCTGAATCACATCAACATGCACGCCCGGGTGGTGCTGTGCGGGGGAATTTCGGCCTACAACGCCACCGCGCCGATCCCCGGCCCGGCCAACCTCATGAACCTGGTGGTGATGCGCGCCCGCATGGAAGGCTTCATCGTGATCGACTACATGGACCGCTCGGCCCAGGCCGTGGCCGACCTGGTGGCGTGGATGGAACAGGGCCTGCTGCATCATCAGGTGGACGTCCAGGAAGGCTTCGACAACATTCCCGACACGCTCAACCGGCTGTTCACCGGCCGCAACATCGGCAAGCAGCTTCTGAAGATCGCCGACCCGGAGTGACCCGGCGGCGTCGCCGCCACCGGATCCGCGCAAACCGCCGCGCCCGGGTCAGCCCGCCGGCACCCAGGCGTTGCACCAGCCCGCGCCCGCCACCTGCTTGCCCGGGAAGATGCCGCAGGCGCCCCAGTCGGCGTCACCGCCCTGGTACAGCGCACAGTTGGCGCAATTCTGGCCGGAAGGGTCGGCGAATTTCGGCCACTGGGCGGGGTCGACGCTGGACGCGTTCTCGACGTAGCCCAGCGCTTTGGCCTGGGGATCGTCCGGCGACAGACGCGGCCCCTCGGCCGCCGCAGCCCCCCGGCCCAGCGCCAGGGCCGCCGCAGCGAGGCCGCCGGTCAGCAGTATCCTGCGTCGGCTGTGATTCATGGGTTCGTTCACGTTGGCGTACTCCGGTGGGAGGCCGGGCGGGACGCCCGGCCGTGATTGCTTCAAGCCTGGCGCAAACGCGCCGCCTCACTCGGCGATGGTGGCGCGCAGCATCCAGGCGTTCTCCTCGTGCACCCCGAGCCGTTCGGTGAGCAGGTCGGCGGTCTTGACGTCGTTCAGGGCCTCGGCCTTCTCCACCGCGTCCCGCATGCCCTGGGCGAGCCGCTCGTTGCCGGCGATGAGCTGCTCGATCTGGGCCCTGACGTCACCGCCCGCGTCCAGCTCGTCGATCGCCGACAGCGCGGCCATCTCCGAGAGCGTCGCCGGCGCCGGGAAGCCCAGCGTGCGGATGCGTTCCGCCAGGTCGTCGATGGCCTCGAACATGTCCTGATACTGCTCTTCGGTCATCTTGTGCACGCTGTAGAACAGCGGCCCCTGGACGTTCCAGTGAAGGCCCTGGGTGCTCGCGAACAGGGTATAGGTATCGGCGACGGACCGCGACAGCGCCTCGGCGACCTCCCGCCGGGCGGTCTTCTTCAGCCCGTTGTTGGCGTCCAGTTCGGTCACTTCCTGTGCGAGTGCATCGGTCATCGTGCACCTCCGTCGTCATGGATGTGCCCTCTACCGTGCCGGCGTTTCCGTCAATCGATCGTGAGTCATCGAGAGGGCCGGCTTCACCGCGTCTTCACGCCACGAAAAGCGGCGGGACCGGTGGCCGAGGACGATCTGTGCAGGTACACTCGCGGGTCTTCGGAGAGGTGGCCGAGTGGTCGAAGGCGCTCCCCTGCTAAGGGAGTATGGGTCAAAAGCCCATCGAGGGTTCGAATCCCTCCCTCTCCGCCAATGAACAAGGGGCCCATCGGGCCCCTTTTTCATTGGCGGACAGGGCGGCCGATGAGGTCCCTGCGGTTCGACAAATCCGCAGAGCGGATTTGGACGTTGCCGCTTCGCGGCAACGCCCCGAAGGGGTGAGGCGCGGTCCCCCGCGCCGAATCACA
>MDTG01394287.1_pt1 | contig 11523 bp, 7 predicted proteins | sample 811421 | NCBI WGS metagenome assembly MDTG01 (sample SAMN05326645, study PRJNA326480) | marine metagenome | isolation source: seawater | place: Pacific Ocean: South East | collected 2011
CCATCTCCGATGTAATCAATAATTTTATCGCTTAGCCAAGCTACATTGATTACGATTTCTGTTATGCCTGCCTTCTTAACTCTTTCAATATTATGTTCGATTAATGTAGTATTATTTATGGTCATAAGAGGTTTTGGAGTCTTAAGGGTAATTTTTCCCATTCTTGAACCTTTACCTGCAGCGAGTATCATCGCTTTCATGACTTTATATTTCCCTTAATAATTTTTAAGTAGGCTGTAAAATTGCTTTTATATTGATAATCATAGTATATTCTTATTTTAGGATCCCACATTGAGAGTCTTATTATAATTTTTTCATTTTTTAGATTAATTTGTTGTTTTAGCAATGATCTTATTTCCATAAGATTTTTTTCAGAAATAGAATTTGAGGCTAAATCTTTTGTAATTCTTCTATAAAAACTTATTTTTTTTAAACTTTCATTTAGTGAGTCATTATATTTATTCAATAAATGAAAAAAACACATTGCAGCTGAAAGTCCATCCATTGTAAATCCAGTTTTAGTAAAATAAAAATGACCTGAAGGTTCTGCACCCATTATTGCTTTATAGTTTTTAACCTTGTCTATAACATGCCTATCTCCAACCTTTGACTCTATCAATTTAAAACCAATTTTTCTTATTTCTTCTTTTAACGCAAGATTGCATATTTCTGAGGAAACAATGTATTTTTTCTTTGATTTAAAAATCTGACTAAAAAGAATTATTAATTTTTCTGTTTCTATTTGCCCTTTGTAGCCTCGACTAACAAATATTGCCCTATCTCCATCGCCATCAAATGCAATTCCATAGTCATAATTCATTGCTTTTACTTTTGAATATAATTTCTCAGGATGTAATGCTCCACACTTATAATTAATATTATATCCATTTGGGTGGTTATTAATCACAAGGACATTGTTGTACTCTTTGAAAATCTCATCTACTAGCTTACAGACTGCACCATTTGAACAATCAATTATTATTTTATGCTGTGGTTTTTTAAATGAAAAAGCTTTTTGTATATCATGTATATATTTTAAATAAGGCAATTTTATTTTTTTTGATTTACCTTTTAAATGAATTAAATTTGAAAATTCACCTTTGTTCATTTCTTTTTCAATAATATTTTCAATTCTTTTTTCTAATTTCTTCCCACTTTTAGAGAATAATTTTATTCCATTATCTTCTGCGGGATTGTGAGATGCAGTAATCATTATGCCAAGTGAAAATTTCTTGCTTTTAAGTAAACTAGACACACAAGGTGATGGAATAATTCCTGCTCTAAATGTATCTATCCCATATTTGCAAAAGATTTTGATAATTTTCTTTTCAATTAAAATTCCTGATTTTCTTGTATCTCTAGCAATAAGTATTGCTTTTTTTCCAATCAAAGGTTTAACTTTTGTAACTGACTTAGCAAATCTATTTATGTATTCGTCAGTTAAATATTTTTCACCATACTTTGATCTATAGCCGTCGCTGCCAAATATTTTCATTGTAGATTTGTTAATGTAGGATTTGTATGAGAAATATAATTATTTTTTTTATCTTTTAACTTTTTTTTGATCATTAATATAAACTCTTGCGTAAATAATAATGATGAAATAAATGAGTTCAGCTCGTTTGATCTTGGAATTTTAATAACTGGCACTTGAATATATCTTTCCTCACTATGATAAGTTTTATCTTTTATCTTTAGATTATCATATCTAGTGTCATCAAAATCAGTAATAATTATAGGAAAGTTATTGTGAGATATTATTTTTTCAACTTCAGCTAATGCGTCTTCTGCATATCCTGGACGTCTAATGTTTGATAAAAATACCAATATGACACTTTCAGCTGAGATATCTATATGTTTATGATTTTCTAATACATCAAATGCGCACGCTTTATTTGTTTCGCGAATTATTCTTTTGGCGGCATCTTTTGCAATATTATAATTTATACCACTACCGACACATTTCCAATTTCTCTTGGATAAAAAAAGCTCAATTGCTTCATAATTATTTCTTTTAAATAATTTATTTTTGATTTGATGGCTCATTTCAAAAACCACTTTCCTCAAATTTATGTAATTTAGTAAATTTTTTTTAATTTCCTGCTCGTAGTGTCTTAAATCATAAATTCTTATTATAATACGATTTATGAATATGCTTAAAAAAAAAGTCCATAGTGCTTGTTGAGCATTTAAATTATTTTTAATAATTATATTAAACATTTTTTTTACTTTCTCAGAAAAGAAGAATGTTTCTTGTTGTGATGAGTCAATTTTTTTTAATTTTTTTAAACTTTTTTTAGAAGTAATAAGTAAGTGAAAAGTACCTGGAAGTACACTTTTATGATCATTAAGATCGTAAGGCTGAGCCAACCTCACAAATATATTGTTTTGACCAAACTGACTTTTATCATTAAGAAAATTTACTAAATTATACGCATGTGACTCATCAATCTCATCATAATGAATAAGTATTTCCTTTTTGTAATTTAATTTTTCATAAACTTTATTTTCTAATTTTTTTGTGAACAATTTATTTATAATTTCATTATATTCCCTTTTAATATTTTGCATTTTATCAGAATTATTAATGATCTCAGAGTATTCATATAGATCTTTTGATCCAAGTGCCGTTAATCCTGAACTATTTCTTATAGCACCAACTGTTATAGTTTTTGCTTGATGCTTAACAGTATCTACAGTTCTCCTAGAATGTTCCTCAAGAAAATTTAAATATTTTTTTAAGTCTTTTTTCGATTTTGATTTAATACTAAATTTTGTCTCACAAAATTTATTATACAAATTATTTAATTTATGAAAGTGCTCATAAGTAAATCCTTGGTTAAAATTTTCTTTATTTACATGGCTTTTCAAATTATTCCAGCTTTCTTCAAGATTTTTATTTTTGTTAAGATTCTTTATTATTTCTTTAAAAAGCAACTTTCTGTTATCTAAGTAAATTGCTAAATACATACTGAAAAATTGACCAGCAATTATTGTTGGGATTACTGACAAATGTTCATCAGAGTGAGGTATTTTAATATGGAAAAAATATTTTCTGTTAATTAAATTTTTTTCATTAATTTTATATGGTGAAATTAAAACTAAAAAATTTTTTCTTTTTAAAATTTTATTTATATTATTTATAATGTAATTTGGATTTATACTTGATACATATGTTAAGAAAGAGCTGGAAATATTATAATTCAAAGCATCCCAAACGTTTAAATAGGGCACCGATTGATAGCAATTCTCTGAGAATTTTATTCTGATTTCACCTACGCATACAGAACTATAAGACTCATCTTGTAAAAGGTACCATGAGTTATATTCCCTTGATTTCAAGCTTATTTTTTCGTATTTTTTATAATCACCAAGTTCTAAAAGGCTTTTTTTAACTAGTTCTCTCGCAAATGAAATTTTTTTAATTTCTTCAAATAAAAATAATTTTTCACTTTTTTTAAGTTTAAGATTGCTCGCTAAATATAATGCAAGTAGATAACCTAAAATAACTTGTGCAGTATAAGTTTTGGTTGATGGCACAGCAATTTCTATATCTCTTCCGTCACCAATATATAAGGTACCATCGACAATGAAAGTGACATCACCCTCTCTTTTATTTGCTATTGCTAAACTTGAGGCTCCCCTATCTTTTGCCATTTGAACATAGACATTAGTATCAATTGTGGTGCCTGACTGAGCAATTACTATTACGAGAGTATCTCTCATGTTGTTACTTAAATAAAAAGCACTACCTTCAGATGCTATGTGGGGTTCAACATTAATGTCTTGCCTAAATTTCCTTAAAATTTTTCTCATATACATAGAAATCGCTACACTTGCCGTATAGCAAGTTCCCATCCCAGTAATGATTATTTTATTTATTGAACGATTAAGAATTTTTGAAACTATCTCTCTTGGTACTTCGTTTTGTTGAAAAATAAAATGATCCTTTAGATTTTTTTTTGACACAGTATTTTCTTGCAAATATCTTCCAATTGTTCTATCTACAATATCCTCTGTATCAAAAATTTCCTTTTCTAAAAAAAACTTATAGTTTTTTTTGTCAATATCTCTTGTTGTTATATTAGTTTTTCTTGCTTCAGTTATCTTCAAAAAGTTATTTTTATTATTGATAGTATCATAAGATTTAATTTTATTTGTTTTAAGCGATATATTTTTCTTTGAGTCTAAATTGACGATAATATCACTATCTATTGGCATAAATGAAGAACAAGTCTCAACAAGACCATATACGTCTGAAGCAAACATTACACTATCTTCAGAAAAGCCAAGATAAAGTCCTTGATTTCCTTTTTTGCAAAGGAATAAGTTGCTCGGATTTAAAAAGTTTTGAACAGCTAGCGCAAATGAACCTCGATATTCATTGCATATTTTAGATAATTTTCTTTCATTAAAAGTTTTTTCATTAACGATTGTAGCAGGAATTACAAGGCAGTCAGTTTCAATTTTTTTGTTAAACTGCATAGTGTGGCGATTTTTAGCTTTTTCTATTAATGCCTCATAATTATAAATATCACCATTTAATATACCTGAGGTATGATTTTTATTTCCATTTCCCCATAGGGTAATTGGATGAGTATTAATCAAATTAACATCCCCTACAGAAGCCCATCTTGTGTGAGCCATTATAGAGGCATTTTCTATGTGGCTGTTGTTTATTAATTGACTAAGTTGCTCACAATTTTTAATTGAATTGATTATTTTTTTTGCATTATCACCTAATTCTCCAATTGAACTGGAAGTTTTAAATGTAAAATTATAAATATTTTTTTTTTTATATTTAAGCTTATGAATTGAAATTTTACTTCTTTCAAAAATATCTACTTTTTTTTCTTTACCATCTGATATAATTTGAATTGATAACCCAAGTGAGTCTCTTCCTCTTAATTCCAGTCTGTTATCAATCGAGTTAATAACAGTTTGCAATTTCTTATAAAAAATGACTGCTTCGTCACTGATATCCTTGATTTTATTTTTAGATATAAAATTAATTTGATTACTAAATTTATTAAGCTCATTATTAAGAAACCAATAACAGTCTTTAATATCATTTAATTCAATTTGTTGATTCTCATATTCTTGTAAAAATTCATTTTTATTTATATTTTTAATGATCTTTGTCTTATAATTTTGTAATTCTAAAAATAATTTTGTTATTTTTTTTATTTTTAACTTTTCTTCAGGATCTCGGAAATACCTTAAAAAATTAACATTAGATTTATACTGCCATGCTGTTTCTAATAACTGTTTAGAGTTTATTTTTTGATTTTTATAAGCATTTATCTGACTTATAAATTTTTTATCATTTACAAAAATACCTTTTGTGAATTTTTTACTATAAATAGTTCCAGCTATTCCACACATTAAAAATTCCTAATCTTCAATTTTTTTAAGACCATTTTTGAAATCGATGGATGGTGACCAGTTTAACAATTTTTTAGCTTTTTTATTGCACATTATCATATTAGTAATATCTCCTGGTCTTGATTTTAAAAATTTGGGTTTCAGAGAATATCTGTTGATAATTGCAAGATTTCTATAGAGGTAATTAACATTGTGTTTCTTCCGTGATCCGAGACCAATTATTTCATATTTTAATTTTTTTTTGATTGACAGAATAAAAGCATTGATTATGTCATCGACGTGAACCCAATCACGTGATTGTAAACCATCACCATAAATGTTAACCTTTTTTCCTTTTTTCATTAAATTATTAAATATAGCAATAACACCAGCTTCCAAATCTGGTCTTTGACGTGGACCATAAACATTTGGTAGCCTGAATATTATAGTGGAGACATTTTCCTTAGCGCTGTAAGAAAGATATTGTTCAAATGTCAATTTAGACAATCCATAAGTACTAATCGGTTCTTTTTTGTGTTTCTCATCAACAGGAAAATATTTTGGTTCTCCATAAACTGCTGAAGTTGAAGTAAATATGAATTTTTTTATACCACAATTATTTACAATGTTGAACAAAGCTACTGATGATATGACATTAATATCAAAAACTTCTTCAGGGCACTTCATTGAAAGTCTTACATCAGCACTTGCTGCAAGATGAAAAATTATTTTTATTTTGTTAGTCTTAATTATACTTCTAAGTTTTTGAGGTGAGTTAATATAATTACGAATATCTTGATATATATATTTTGCTTTACTATTTTTATTGGCTTTTAATCCAGTAGACAGATTGTCTATTACTGCCACCTTATAATTCATAGAAATAAGTAAATCCACTAAATTACTTCCTATAAAACCCAATCCACCTGTGACTAAAATACTCATATAATTTGATTTTACACTTAGTATAATGTCGTTTTAATTTATACTATATTTTAATTGATGTATATTGTTATAGTGAACTGTCATTTTGAGTAACTAGATGTTTCATTCTTTTTTTAACATCAATATTTTGGATAAACCATTTTAATGATTGGATTTGAAACAATTGGAAACGCTACCGTAACTGCAATAGATAATGACAAGCCAGTTTTAACAACCGATCCTTGGATTTATGGCAAGCCATATTTTAGCAGTTGGGACCACAGTTATAATCTGCCCTTAGAACAAATAGATAATATAAAAAAAAGTAAGTATGTTTGGATTTCACATGGACACCCAGATCATCTAGACAATGATACTCTCAATTATTTCAAGGAAAATGACACGACACTTCTTTTACCAGACCACTTTGGTGATAGAATTTATAATGATTTAAGTAGCAATCTAAAGTGTATAAAACTAAAATCAAATATTTGGTTTGAAATATCAAAAAATGTAAGAGTAATTTCATTTGCAGATTGGAATCAAGACGCAACACTAATAATTGAAATTCTAAAAAAAGATTGTGTTCTTAATTTAAATGATGGCTACGCCAGAGGTTGGTCTAACACGGTTAAAAAAATCATAAAAAATGCAACAAATAGTTTTCTTTTAAGAGGAATTGGCTGGGCGCCAGCTGATATGATTAATCTATACGATGAATCAAACAATTTTATTGAACCAAACGCAATTAATAGAACTGATCTTGGCCCAATTTATAGTGCTTCACAAAGAAATTGGGGGTGTAATTATGCAATACCCTTTTCAGCATTCCATATTATGGCCCGCGAAGATAATTATCATATGGCAAAATATGAAACACCACTCAGTGCTCATAAAATAGGATTTAAAAGCAATTATGGGGAATTATTACCAGCATTTATAAAGTGGGACTCTACCTGTAATGATTATACTCAGATCAAGGTAGAAAAAAATAAGCCAAAATTAATCTCACCAGATGAAATTGGCGATAGTTGGTCAGATGAACTAACTAGTGCTGATAAAAATTTATTACTGAATTACTTTAAAAAAATTGAACATTTAAAACTTTACTTTGGATACATAATTTTTTTTGTCGGAAAGAAAGAATTTACAATAAAATTATCTAACCTTAATACTGGTGTAATATTTGAAGTGCCCAGAAATTCGCTTATAACTGCAATAAATTATCAAATATTTGATGATTTACTTATTGGCAATTTCATGAAGACTAAATTGATAAATATCAAGTCTCTCTATCCTGACTTCTCACCATATGTAGCAAAGTACTCTGATAATGGTTTCGCAAATTCGTTAAGTGAATTAGAAATATATTTTAACCATTACAAAGTAAATTCAGTAGATTACTGGAGAGATATATTTATTGCTAAAAGTGAAGATATTTTTCGTAGAAATATATCGATAAATAATCCAATATGGAATACTGCTAAATATATTAAGGATTACTTTGTATAATTTTTTTAGATCACATTTTGATATATAAAATTTCGTTTATGAGGATATTTTACAATTGTATTTTATAAACAAACTAAAGAAAAGATACAAAGAAGGTGTTTTAATTCGACAAATTAAAAGAAGGATAACTCAATTATTAATAAAGTTAACTTACATAATCTATATATTTTACGATCCGAGTCTAAATAAAATAAAAATAGTTAGTACTCATTATATGAAACCTGATAACAAGTCGGAAGAACTCAAAATAGTTGAACGGATATATGAGTCTTTTAAGAAAATGAAGAATGACCAAAAAAAAGCAAATAAAATTTATCTTCCATCCTCGTTATGGCAGGATGATATAAACTACGGATATAGTATATTATCTGAGTCAACTCAAAATGATAAAATTGATAATTTTCATTATTTTCTATCTAATTTTGGAGCATGGAAAAAGCCAACGGGAGTTGAATATAATTCATTGATTGCTAATAACTCTCGTACATTTATTGGTAAAAGCTATCTTAGAAATGGTATATTTAACAACCAATTAAAATTGTGGAATTGGTATTATAATAATAAGAAAGATATTTCCTCACTAAACATGCCAAGATATGGGAATCTTCAAGGAGCAACTATTGAAAATAATTTTGTTGTTCCTGGATCTTTTTGGAATGAGATTTATGGAAGCATGTTACGAGAGGTTATTTCTAATTTTAATTCCCCTATAATCTGCGATTTGGGAGGAGGTTATGGAAAACTAGCATATTACACCCTCAAAAAACTGGATAGGTTTTCTTTTATTGATTTTGATTTACCAGAGACTCTTTGTCTTGCAGCTTACTATTTAATGATGACTTTTCCAGATAAAAAAACATTTCTATATGGAGAAGGGATACTTAATGACCAGACAATAAGAAGTAACCAATTAATATTTTTGCCTTCGTTTGAAATTGAAAAATTACAAGATGACACTATTAATCTTTTTATTAATAGAAATAGCTTGGGTGAGATGAGTGGTGATACTGCACATCACTTTATAAAAGTAATTTCTAAAAAAACTAAAAATTATTTTTTTCATATGAATCATAACAATTTTCGAAATTTTTACTTAGATAGTGATGATGGCTTATTAAATGACGAGTATCAAATTAGTGAAAAAGAGTTTAAAAAAGTAGTTAAGTATCCTGATTTAGGTCATTTAATGTATAGAGGTGGAATTGATATGAATGAGGATATTTTTTTTCATTTATATGAAAAATTATAATACTTGTAGGATTAGTAAAGTAATTATTATTATTTAATTTATGTGAGAAAATCTAGCATCGTTTTTAAATTTAATTTTCAGACCTAGTCAAAATATAAGCAAAAACAATTTGTCCTGTCATATAAAATATAACTGGATAGTGAAATGTTGAAATTAATAGTATCGAAGCTGGTAAAAAGTTTCTTTTATTCAACTTAGAAATTACAAATAATATAAAAACAAGCAACGATGTAAGGCCATAGCTTAAATATAACCATAGCCATCCAAAGTCACCACCGTAACCACTACCCTGCTTACTGATAATTAAAAGTCCTCCAAAAAAATGATTAAAGATAGTAAATTCTTTAAACAATTTACTGATACCAGATACGCCAGTGTTATCTTTTGTAAAATCTCCAACAAACTGATAAAAGTCATTTGGATCTAAATAAAATGAACTGAGCTGATAGAATTTTACTTTTATTAGCATAATAATTGAGTCAATACTAAATTTATTAATGAATATATCTATCAATGGTACATCACTGACTAGGAAATTTATCGATACGAATACGACAGTACAAAAAAATAAAAGGTATATTTCTCTTCTTAATATTAATAATAAACTTAAAGCAATAAAACCTGTGCCAGACATTATAATTAGAATCACTCCAGTTAAAATTAATGTATGAATTTTTTTAACATTCTTTATCAGTGAGAAAATTCCAACTAATAGAGGAGCAGTTACATTCGCCATTGATGCGAAGCTGTATGGCCTTTGATAAGGAAAACCTTCTGAGGCAAAGTGTGGGGAAGTTATACATTTACCTGTAACATTTGAGATTTTACATTCACCACCTACATAAAATTCAGGATAATTTGGTAAATACCTAGCTTCGACAATAGTGTTAACTAGAAACGCCTCAACAATGACAATGAGAATAAGAAATAAATAGATATTTTCTAATTTAAACTGTTCATTTTTAAAGTAAAAATAAAATATTAAAAAACCAAAATAAAATCTTATCGAATTTAAAATATAAAAGTAATCAGCATCATTACTTATAGTAGTTAATACAAAGTAAATTAAAACTAATGAGATTATATAAAATAAAAAAAAGAGATCAATTTTAGATAGTTTTGTATTGAAAGTTTTGTATCCAACTAAATAAGATAAAAAAGATAAAGGCTGGGTAAACCCATGAAAAAAACCTGTCCATATTAAAATCTTATTCATGATGAATTTGTTTTTTTATAATATAAAATGGTCTTATCGATATCTTGAATTAGTTTATTTTTTGGTTTCCAATTTAAGATTTTCCTTGCGAGACTTATATCTGCAACAGATTTACGTTTTATATTTCCATCTTTATTAGTTTTTAAAACTAGTTTATTAAAATTAAGTTTTTTACATATTATTTTAGCAAGTTTTGATACCTTTACACCCCTCCCTGATCCTAGATTTATAATTTTGCCATTAACTTTTTTTTGTTTTAAGGAACTTACAATTATCTTTGAAATATCACCAATATATATAAAGTCTCTTATTTGATCAGGATCAGAAATTATTATTTTTTTATTTCTTAATGCGTTGGTAATTATATATGGTATAAGTCTGTTACTATCCTGACATTCTCCAAAAGTAATAAATAATCTAAAACTTGTAAAAGGAAATCTTTTTAATTTGAAAATTGTAGTTAAATAGTGGTCCATAGATAGTTTTGCATATCCATAAAATGAAAATGGAATTTCACAATTTCCTTCAATACTCTTTCCCTGTGATGTTGAGTAAACGTCACTTGAACTTATTTGAATAAATTTTTTAAATTGAATTTGCTCTGAAAGTAAATCAACAATAAATGTAATACTGTTTAAGTGAGTATTTAAAATATTTTCCTTTGAAGTTTTAGTTGATGAATGATCAATATATCCTCCTGCATTAATAACATAGTCAAATTTATTAAGTTTTAGGATCTTTTTTATTTTTTTTAGATCATTTATGTCAGAGTTTATATAACTTATATTATTTAGAAAATTTTTCTTTTTCTTTGAAAAATGCAGAATAGTTACGTTATACTTTTTTTTAAGCGCTTCCTTTGCAATGTATCTTCCAATAAATCCTGAACCTCCAATAATTAAGAGCTTATTTTTGGACATTTAGAAATAGCTAAACTTTCCAAGGGGCATTTTTTGTTTCCCATAAATTCTGGAGAACTTCTCTATCTCTTTTAGTATCGATACATTGCCAAAAACCCTGATGCTTATATGCCATTAATTCCTTATTTTTGTAGAGTTTTTCCAGTGGATCTCTCTCTAAAATGGTGGTGTCATCAATCAAATAGTCAAAAATTTTTGGGTCCATGACAAAATCCCCACCATTTATCCAACCTTGAGTTGTTTGTGGTTTCTCTTTAAAATTAATAACACTTTCATTTTGAATCTCTATTTCACCAAATCTTGCATTTGGATGGACTGCTGTTACTGTGCAAATTTTA
>MDTG01197218.1_pt1 | contig 11522 bp, 12 predicted proteins | sample 811421 | NCBI WGS metagenome assembly MDTG01 (sample SAMN05326645, study PRJNA326480) | marine metagenome | isolation source: seawater | place: Pacific Ocean: South East | collected 2011
ATACAACTTTAACTGCAATTCCTACAGGAGTACCGACACTACCAACTTTACGAATATAAGGAGGCAGTAGATTTGTGGTCATTTGATGAGAAGCTTCAGTCATTCCATAACTTTCTATAACAGGTACCTTAAAAATACTTTCTACTTCCTTCAAGGTATTACTTGGTAAAGACGCAGAAGATGAACGTATAAATCTTAAATTATTTTTTTTTATAATATTTTTATTATTTTTAGCTCTATCAACTATAGACTGAAGCATGGTAGGTACTGCAGTAAACCAAGTTGGCTTATGTATACTTAGATAATTATAAAAACTTAATACATTAAACTTTGGCAATGCAACTACTTGTGCTCCCTTATATAAAGGTGCTAAAATGGATGCAACAATGCCGTGTATATGAAATGAGGGCATCAAAATTATATTTTTGTCTTTTTGATTTAATTTTAAAGATTTGGAAATATTATCAGAACTTTTAAGCAAATTCTTATGAGAAAGAGGAACCATTTTAGGTTTCGATGTCGTGCCTGAAGTATGTAAAATTAAAGCTATATCATTAAAGGTTGGCTTCGCCTTTTTTTCTGCTGAGGCTTTTCTTAAACCTTTAGTAATATTAAAAAGTAACTCGCTTACAGAAATTATTTGTATTCTTTTTTTTCTAGCACAAATTACAGCTGGGTGTTCATTTTTAAAATTAGTAATTATAATTTTTGGCTTTAGATCAGTATAATAAAAATCATATTCACCAATTGTATAATTAGGATTTAATGGGGCAGAAATGCATTTGTTGACTACACTAAGAAAAGTAGTAATGAACTCGACGCCATTTTCCAGAACAATGACAACAATATCAGTTTTTTTGATATTAAGTTTATCAAGTACAGCCTCGTTTTGCAAAGCTATAGAGATTATTTTTTTTGAATTAAAAACCTTTCCATCTTCAGAAATAATTTTTAGTGTTTCTTTTTTTTTTAAATAAGAGAAAAGATTCATATTTATAATTGATTTTATTTATATTATAATACAATTAAAAATTAGCATAATGAAAATATCAAGAAAAGAAAAAAATTCCTATTGGATGCCTTATACAGACAATCGTTGGTTCAAGAAAAATCCTAGATTGTTAGAAAGTGCAGAAGGTATGTATTATAAGACAGAAAGTGGTAAAAAAATACTTGATGCAGTAGCAGGCCTTTGGTGTGTAAATGCAGGGCACTGCAGAAAAAAAATCGTCGAAGCAGTACAAAAACAAGTAAAAAAAATGGATTACGCATTGTCTTTTCAAATGGGACACAACATAGCTTTTAAGTTTGCTGAAAAATTAGTTAATATATTACCTAAAAATCTTAATCATGTTTTTTTTACTAACTCAGGATCTGAGTCAGTGGATACAGCCCTCAAAATAGCACTAGCTTATCATCAATCAAAAGGTAATAAAACTAAAACAAAGTTTATAGGAAGATCAAGAGGTTATCACGGGTCAGGTTTTGGTGGAACCTCAGTGGGTGGTATAGTAGCTAACCGAACACAATATTCAAATCTGTTGAATGGAGTTATTCATTTACCTCATACTCATATACCTTCAAAAAATTCATTTTCATGGGGGCAGCCTAAATTTGGTAAAGAAAAAGCAGATGCTTTACTAGACATAATTAATTTTCATGGAAAAGATAATATAGCAGCAGTTATAGTTGAACCAGTAGCAGGATCAACAGGAGTTTTGGTTCCTCCAGTAGGTTATTTAGAAAGTCTAAGAAAAATCTGTACAGAGCATGATATACTTTTAATATTTGATGAAGTAATAACTGGTTTTGGTAGGCTGGGTGACAGCTTTGCTAGCAATAGATTTAAAGTTTTTCCGGATATAATTACTATGGCTAAGGGCATAACTAATGCTACAGTTCCGATGGGAGCAGTTGGGGTCACTTCAGAAATTTACAAATCTCTTTATAATAAGCACAAAGATACTATAGAATTATTTCATGGTTATACATACTCGGGACATCCTTTAGCATGCGCAGCAGGGATTGCTACTTTAGAGGTATATGAAGAAGAAAAATTGTTCAAAAGGTCCAAAAGTTTAGAAAAGTATTTTGGTGACAGGGCTCATGCATTATCAAGACTCAACATGGTTCAAGATATTAGAAATCTTGGTTTAGTTGCCGGTATTGAGTTGACTGAAAGAACTAAAGACCCCAGAACTTTAGGAAGAGATATTTTTGAAGAATGCTTTGAGAATGGCTTAATGGTAAGATTCACAGGCAATACTATTGCACTCTCTCCTCCCTTGATAGTTACTAAAGATCAAATAGATATAATTTTTAATAAACTAGAAAAAGCCATTAAGAGAGTATTTTAATTTTTTTTACTGATTAAAAATACTGCGTGAGCAGCAAATAAATTTAGATAAGATAAACCGTTATACTTTCTCATAATATTTTTTCTCCTATCAATACCGTACCCTTCTTCTATTTTAAACAGCATATCCTTTGTTAAAGAGTCAAAATCTTTAATTGTACAAAGATGAATATTTTGAGTATCATACCATGGTAATTTTAAATCTTCGGTTACTGGCATTCTTCCAAGTACACTTAGTTGAAGCCTGCAAAGCCAATGCCCAAAGTTTGGAAAGGAGATAATTGCTTTCTTCCCAACTCTTAATATTTCCTTTAAAACTAATCTAGGTTTCTGAACTGTTTGCAGTGTTTGACTTAGAACCACATAGTCAAAAGAGTTATTAGGAAAATAGGTTATTTCTTTATTTGCGTCACCTTCGACCACTGACAATCCCTTTTTAAGGCACAGCTCGACTTTATTGTGCTCTATTTCAATGCCTTGGCCTGTAACATTTTTTTTATTTTTTAGCATATGTAATAATTTACCATCAGCACAACCAATGTCTAAAACTCTAGAACCTTTGCTTACAATGCTAGATATTATGTCATGATCTATTCTTTTTTTTTTCATCTAATACCAGAGCCTTTTAAAAAACCTTTTAATACACTATATAACCTAGGAACTTTTAAAAGAAAGCTATCGTGTCCTCTATCTGACTCAATTTCAACAAAACTTACACTGCAGGCATTAGATGTTAAGGCATTTACGATTATTTTACTTTCCGAAGTGGGAAAAAGCCAATCGCTTGTAAATGATATTAAAAGCCATTTAGATGGGTTATTTTTGAAGGCTAATCCTAATTTATTATTATACTTTTCAGACAAATCAAATTTATCCATCGACCTTGTTAAATAAAGGTAGGAATTTGCATCAAAACGTTTTACAAAAGAAATCCCTTGATATTGTAAATAATTTTCAACTTCAAAATTTCCCTCAAAAATTTTAGATAAGGCTTTATCTTTTTTACTTCTTCCAAACTTAAATGAAAGAGACTTTTCAGACATATAAGTAATATGAGCTATCATTCTAGCTGCTGCTAACCCTTTTTTTGGTTTATTGCTAAATTTTTGATAGTCTCCATTCTTCCAATGAGGGTCAGCTTTTATTGCTTGTCTTCCTGCTTCGTGTAATGCAATATTCTGAGCTGTATGCCTGAAAGATGTTGCAATTGGAATAAGTAATTTAACACGATTATAATAACTAATACCCCATTCTAAGACTTGCATTCCCCCCATAGAACCTCCTACCACGCATAGAAGCTTTTTTATATTTAAAAAGTTTATAAGTTCTACTTGTAAGGCTACCATATCTTTAACAGATATATCAGGAAAGCTTAAACCATAAACTTTTTTAGTTTTAGGATTAATACTATTAGGGCCTGTAGTCCCCATACATCCTCCTAAAACGTTGGAACTTATAATGAAGTATTTTTTTGTATCAAAAACCTTGCCTTTTCCAATTAAATCAAACCACCAACCTTTTTTATTTGTAATAGGATTATATTCAGCAGCATATTGATCCCCGGTTAGTGCATGACAAACCAAAATTGCATTTGATTTATTTTTATTTAATTTACCATATGTTTTATATGCAATAGTGGGAGATTCTATTATTTTTCCACTTTCTAATTTAAACTTTATTTTTAGTTTTAGAACAGGGATATGAGAAAAATTATATATACTGTTTAGCATTTTTTAAAAGATACCATTATACTAATTATTTATTGCAAATATAATAACAATATAGATTATATTATAATCTATTTATTTTAATTAAAAGCAAGAATTTTATATGGATAAATTAAAAAAATTAAGAAGTAAAATAAATGATATTGATGACCAGTTGTTAAAGTTATTAAATACTAGGACACAGTACGCTCTTAAAATAGGAGAAGCTAAAAAAGAGGAGGCAGAAACTAATCATTTTTTTAGACCTGAAAGACAGGCAAATATAATAAAGAGGTTGATTAAAAAGAAAAGTAGTAAAGTTAGTGAATATGATGTTTTCATTTTTTGGAGAACTATATTTTTTCTACAGACTAAAATACAAGGAACTATAGAATACATATTTTTGAAATCACTAAGCAAAATAGATAAACAAGAAGTGTTTAATTTTTTTGGAGCCGATGTTTCTTTAAAAGAGGTTAAAAGTTTAAATAAAGCTTTTTCATTAGTAAGCAAAAGAAATAATACGCTTTTATTTTTAAAATACCCTACAAAAGATGTATCATCTCAGTGGCTGCATTTATTAAAAAAAAATAATTTATTTGTAGTTTCAAGTATGCCTTTGATTTTGAAAAAAAAACAACAGCCAAGATTACTAATAGTTTCAAAAAATAAGCCAGTCTTAGAAGGAGACAACACTTATCTTTACTTATCAAATAATGTTATAAAGAGAAACGGATTAGCATTATTATATAAAAGGAAAAATCTATTTATGTATAAAACAAAGTTTCAATTAAAAGCAAATGAAATTACTTTTTTAGGAGCTTTTCCATCTAATATAGTGGAGGAGAAAAATAATTGAAGATAAATAAAATATGTTTTATAGGTATGGGTTTAATAAATTCCTCTTTAGCTAGAACATTAACTAATAAAAATTTTTTTAATACCTCAATTGCTACTTCTAGGAGCAGGAAAACTCTTAAAATTGTTCAAAAATTAAAAATTGTAGATATTGTAGAACAGGACATTAATGAAGCTGTAAAAGACGCAGACCTAGTTGTAATTGGTATTCCTGTAAAAGCTTACGAAGAGGTTCTAAAGAAAATAGTAAATTCACTTAAACCAGGATCTGTAATTACAGATGTTGGTTCAGTTAAATTAAATATAATAAAAATGACTGACAGGTTAATTCCTAAAAATGTATTTTTTGTACCTGGACATCCAATAGCCGGAACGGAAAACTCAGGACCTGAGTCGGGCTTTGATGGTTTGTTTGATAAAGGATGGTGTATTCTAACCCCAAATCCTAAACTAAACATGCATAAGGTAAATTTAGTTAAAGAAATGTGGGAATTAGCTGGAATGAGAGTTGATATTATGGATCCAGCACATCATGATATGGTATTAGCAATTACTTCTCATATTCCTCATATAATCGCCTATTCTATAGTAGGTACAGTTGCAAATTTAGAGAGTGCTTTAAAAAAAGAGGTAATAAAGTATGCGGCAAGTGGTTTTAAGGACTTTACAAGAATTGCTGCTTCTGACCCTACTATGTGGAGAGACATAATGCTTCTAAATAAAGCCTCTATTATTAAAATGCTTTCGATATTTAAAAAAGATTTGGCTAGTTTAGAAAAAGCTATTAAAAAAGAGGACGCTGATTTTATGTATAAACTTTTTTCTAAAACTAGAAAAATAAGAAAAGATATTATAAAGTAGATTACTTTCTTCCCATCAAAATTTTAGAAGTGCTTTCTCCAGTTATGTGTTCTAAAATATAGCTTTTACCGCCCCATTTTTTTACTGCATTGGCGCCTACTATATTAGTATTTTTATAATCACCACCTTTGGTTATCAAGTCTGGTTTTATTTTCATAATTAATTTTAGAGGTGTTAAGTCATTAAAAATTATTACATAGTCTATGAAATTTAAGGATTCTAAAATCAAGGCTCTTTTATCCTGAGAATTTAAGGGCCTTGTATTTCCCTTTATCTTTTTTACAGATGTATCGCTATTTATTGCTACAATAAGTTTATCACATAATTGCTTGCTGCTTTTTAAGTATGATATATGACCGCTATGTAATATATCAAAGCAACCATTAGTAAATCCTATTTTAAGTCCACGTTTCTTATCATCTTTAATCATTTTTAATAAATTGCTTAGATTAGTAAGCTTAGCCTTGTATTTACTATCAAAATCTTGAACCAAATCGATTTTATTAATGGTAGAGGTTCCAATTTTACCTATAACTTTACCTGCCGCTTTATTAGCCAAGGTTAATATATCTTCCAAGTTCATATTATTTGCTAAGCAAACTGATACTATAGCTATAACAGTGTCGCCAGCTCCAGATACATCATAGACTTCAATTTTTTTTGTTGGCACATGATAAACCTTTTTCTTATTAACTAATGTTAATCCTTTTTCTCCTCTCGTTATAAGTACAGTATCAATTTTAAACTTCTTTGAAATGTACTTAGCACATTTTTCGGCTTCTTTATTAGTATTGCAATTTAATTTGGCTATATAATTAGCCTCCTGCTGATTAGGAGTAATAAGAGTTGCATTTTTATATATGCTAAAATCTTTATTTTTAGGATCAATAATGACTGGTATTTTTTCTTTTTTTGCTAAATTTATAACCTGTTTACATAAAGAATGTGTAACAACTCCTTTGTTATAGTCAGATATTACTATAATATCCTTACCTTTAATTTCTTTTTTATATCTATTTATGATAAATTTTTCCGCATCACTAGATATGCTATCATTTTGTTCTTCGTCTACTCTAATAATTTGCTGATTATTTGTTAGATATCTTGTTTTACATGTAGATATTAAGTCTTTTTCTTCATAAAGATAAAATTTACATTGCTTATTTTTTTTTATTAATTTCTTTATTTCTTTTGCTACCAGATCTTTTCCTATTGTAGATATTATAGTAACTTTTGCTCCTAGTGAGCTCAAATTATTAAATACATTACCAGCTCCTCCTAATACAGTCTTTTTCCTTTTTGATAAGAAGACAGGCACTGGAGCTTCAGGAGAAATTCTTTCAATATTACCAAAAACATATTTATCTAACATTATGTCTCCTATTAATAAAATTTTTGTTTTACAAAAAGTATCTAAACTTAATTTTAAAGACATAATATTTTTATTTTTTCTTTTCCAATTTTTTTCTAGCTTTGTCAACGGCTTGAGATAAAGCAGTTTGCGTACATAACGATAATAAAACAGGATCTCTAGGATTAATATTTTGAATATTCCAATGTTCTCTATTCTTTACGGAATTGATGGTATTTTTAGTAGTGCCCACTAGTTTAACTATTTGTGGATCGGTTAGTTCGGGATGATATTTTAAAAGCCAGAATATAGCATCTGGGATCATTTGTCTTCTCGAGGCTGGTGTAAAACGGGTCTTTTTTTTCTTTAAATTTGAGCTTAAAGGTATTTCATTTTTAATAATCTGAAGTTCTACTGTTTTATCTTTTTCACACCTTACTATTTCCTCTTTTGATAACTCTCCCGACAAAATAGGATTTTTTCCTTGTATTCCTACTGCTACTTCACCATCAGCTATACCTTGTACTTCTAATATATGTATATTGCAAAATTTTGAAATTTGTTCAAAAGTTAAAGTGGTATTTTCTATTAGCCACACAGCTGTTGATTTTGGCATTAATGGACTGCTCATTGTTTCTCCTCAGTTTTTATTTTTAATATTATCTTACCAATATGTTTGTTACTTTCCATTAGTTTATGTGCTTCTTTAGCATTTTTTAACGAGAAAGTTTTATAAATAATTGGTTTTATAATCTTTTTTTCTAATAAAGGCCAATAAATCCTTTTTAAGGAACTAGCAAACTCACCTTTTTCTTTGTCACTTCTAGGTCTTAGAGTTGAACCAGTTAATGTAAGCCTATTTTTAATAATATCTTGAAGATCTATTTTAACATCTTTCCCCTCTAAAAAGGCTATCGTGATATGCCTTCCTTTATCTTTTAGCAACTTTATATTTTTTTTGAAATAGCTGCCTCCTATCATGTCAAGTACAACATCGACTCCAGCTTTTTTAGTAAAATTCAGCACCTCTTGGTAAAAATCCTTTTCACGGTAATTTATAGCTAAATCAGCTCCTATACTTCTACAAAAATTCGCTTTTTTTGCTGACCCTACTGTTACTATAACCTTACTTTTATTTATTTTTGCCATTTGAATAGCTGTTGTACCTATGCCACTTGATCCTCCATGTATTAAAACAGTTTCATTTTTTTTTAACTTTCCTATTTTAAACAAATTAGCCCAAACTGTAAAAAAAGTTTCCGGAATACCTGCTGATTGAATAAAATTATAACCTTTAGGTATTTTTAAGACATGTTTATAGTGTACATTGCAATATTCAGCATAACCTCCACCATGTGTTAAAGCACAGACTTTGTCATTGATTTTAAAATCCCTTACATTTTTACCTATTAATACTACTTTGCCTGACACTTCTAAGCCTGGCAGTTTACTTGCTCCCATAGGAGGTTCATATAAACCCTTTCTCTGAAGAACATCTGGTCTATTAACTCCAGCAGCAAAAACTTTTATTAATACTTGATTATGATTTATTTTTGGCAGGGTGGACTCGGAGTACCTTAAGCTTTCTGGTCCTCCGTATTTAATAATTTTCACACAGTACATTTTTTTTGGCAAATTCATAAATAACTCTTAAATTATTTCCATAATGCATTATAATTAATTATGGATGAAAACGATATTATACCTATAAAAAAAAAAACTGATAGTGTGGAAAATATGTCAGTTGAAGAATTAGAAAAATATAAAAAAAAACTTCAAGAAGACATAGTAAAAGTAGATAAAGAAATAAATAATAGAAAAAATACTAAAATAGAGGCGGAAAATCTTTTCAAAAAATAAATTATATGAAAAAAAATAAGAAAACATTTAAGGCTTTTGATTTTAATACTCTAAGTTTACATTCGGGCCAAAAACTAGATAAAGAATATCTAGCCCGAGCGCAGCCTATTTATCAGACTACTTCTTATGTATTTGAAAATGCTGAAGAAGCAAGCTCTATATTTAATTTAGAAAAGGATGGATATATTTATTCTAGAATATCTAATCCTACAGTAAGCTGTTTGGAAGAGAGATTGGCTTCGCTAGAAGAAGGCATAGGTGCTATTTGTACATCAAGTGGTCAAGCAGCTCTGCACTTAGCACTTGCTACGTTATTAAACGCTGGTGATCATATAGTAGCCTCTAATAAGATTTATGGGGGAAGTAGAAATCTGATAGGGTTTACGTTAAAAAGATTTGGCATAGAATCGACTTTTGTAGATCCAGATAACATGAATGAAATTAAAAAAAGTATAAAAAAAAACACCAAAATTTTTTTTGCAGAGTCCATAGCTAATCCTTCTCTTGAAATATTAGATATTCCCAAAGTTTCAAAATTTTTGCGGGAAAAGGGAATAGTCTTTATGGTAGACAATACAATTGCTACTCCATACCTTTGTAAACCAATATTATATGGAGCTGATATGGTTATACACTCAGCTACAAAGTTCATAGGAGGCCACGGAATAGCAATAGGAGGAGTAATTGTAGATTCTGGAAATTTTGATTGGAGTAAAAATAAAAAATTTATCAATATACTTGAGCCTTATGCAGGATATCATGGCTTAAATTTTTATGAAGAATTTGGACAAGGAGCCTTTTTAGCAAGAGCTAGGTCTGAAGGACTTAGAGATTTTGGGGGAACGCTTTCACCACAAAATGCTTTTTATTTATTACTAGGCACAGAGACTCTTGGTATAAGAATGATGAAACACGTTTCAAATGCCGAATATATTGCGGCATACTTGTCTGGTAAAGAAGAAGTTAAATGGGTAAAACACCCAAGTCTTAAAAAAAATAAACATAACAAGCTAGCTTCAAAGCTTATGCCAAGAGGAGCCGGAGCAATAATTTCATTTGGGTTAAAAGGTGGAAAAAATATAGCTGTTAAATTTATAGATCGCCTTAAAATTTTTTCTCATCTCGCTAACATAGGGGATGCAAAATCATTAATAATACATCCTGCAAGCACTACTCACGCTCAATTAAGTAAGAATGATTTAAAAAAAGCAGGAATAAATGAAGATATGATTAGAATATCAGTAGGTATAGAAGATACAAATGATTTACTAAAAGATTTGGAACAAGCTCTAAACCAACTGTATAAGTAAATAATATAAATGAATTATTCAAAAAAATTTATCTATAAAAATGCCTTAAATAATAAACCTTTATTATTGTTTATTCATGGTGCTGGGAGTGATTATACATTCTGGAGTAATATAAATAGATATTTCTATTTTAATCAATATTCTACTTTATCGATAAATTTGCCAGGACATGGAAAAAATTTTGATAAACCCTTAGATTCTATTGAGTCTATGACAAATTATATAACTAATTTAGTTAAAAAATTCAGACATAAAAGTATCATTCCTATTGGCCATAGTATGGGAAGCTTAATTTGTCTATCATTAGCAGCTAAGAAAGATATTGATATTAAAAAGACTATTTTAATTGGTACTTCTATGCCTATGAAGGTTAGTAGCTATTTACTAGAACTAAGTAAAAAAGATCAATCTTTAGCTATCAATAATATGGTCAACTGGAGTCTGCCATCTACCCAAAAATTAGGAGGTGGTCAATTTACAGGCATTAGTCTTCCAAATTATGTTTATAACTTAATGAATAAGACAAAAAAAGGAGTTCTTTATAGAGATCTTAAGGCTTGCAATAATTATATTTTAGAAGAAAAAAGCATTAAAAATATTAATTTGCCAGTTCTAATAATATCAGGAAGACAAGATATAATGACCCCAAAAAAAAGCTCAATTAATCTCAAAAATATTTTACCAGATGCGAAAATTGAAATATTAAACCAATGTGGACATTTACATACTTTTGAATATCCAAATATAGTTAGAGAATTAATAAAAAATTTTTTAGCTAATGATTAAAAAAAAAAATAATTATAAATATATAGAAAGCCTAGATACTAGGTTTGGAGATAATGACATTTTTGGTCACATGAATAATGTCATATACTATGCTATATTTGACTCTGTAATCAATAGGTTCTTAATAAGAAAATGTCGTTATGACCCCTTCGTATCAAATATTATAGCAATTTCTCCAGAAACAAGGTGTATATTTAGAAAGTCACTAAAGTATCCGGATAGGTTAGAAGCTGGGTTATCTACTCATAAGATAGGAAAAACAAGTGTAATCTATGATATTGCTTTATTTAAAGAAGATAATGATATAGCTTGCGCGGAAGGCTATTTTGTACATGTTTTTGTGGACCGTCACAACATGGCTAAAAAGCATAATATTCCAATAAATATAAGAACTGAGCTAATTAAACTTTAATGTTTCCGAACTTCTTTTTAAA